>ERZ856578.1674-NODE-1674-length-40383-cov-4.629981_pt1 | contig 40383 bp, 27 predicted proteins | sample MGYA00514384_ERZ856578 | MGnify/ENA primary metagenome ERZ856578 (study PRJEB29103, sample SAMN06111958) | human gut metagenome | biome: human gut; feature: ankylosing spondylitis patient; material: healthy_person | host: Homo sapiens | place: China:Hangzhou...
CTGGTGGTGCGTTCGACGGATATGGTGCGTTCGGTGACGGCGGTGCGGATGTTGGAGACGGCGCATCCGGTGACGTCGGTTCGCGCGCGGGCGACGCCGGGGACGGCGTCCCGTCGCCCGCCGCGCGCCGCAGCGCCGTCTAACTCCGCGTCGCCGCCATGCAGCTCGACGCGTGGAACGTCTCCGCCGGTCAGGTCTACTGGAGCTATCGACTGCGCGGCGGTCGCGGCGAGTTTGACCGTCTCGCGCCTCCCGCGCCCGGTATGGGTGACGGGGACGCCGCCGTGATGGACGACACGCGCCTCGACCCTTGGGATCTGCGGCATGTCTGGCATGCGGGATGGATGGGGTGATGGTTCGGGATGACGGTGATTGATGACGCGGTGGCGGAGGTGATGTGCGAGACGCGCGATTTACGGAAGGGTCAGCGGTATCCGTCCCATAAGGGGGAGGGGAACAGCACATCCTCGCAGTCGACCCACATGGCGTTGAGATCGCGACCGGGAGAGCGCAGCCAGCGCAGCTGAATGCCGTCCATCATCGACAGGCCCGCCTGAAGCACGTGCTCCACGTTCGCGCCGTCGGGTACTGACCAGTTGATGTTGAGCGCGTTCGTCACGCTGCGGCGCTCGCGGTCCGCGAAATAGTCGTGCGCCGGATGCTTTGAATCGAGGGCTTCGATCGCGAAACCCTCGACATGCCCGCCAAGCAGATCGCCCTGCTCGAACAGGTCGCCGCCGCGAACCAGAACGTCGTGGTCGTGCTGTCCAACGGCTCCGTCGTCTCCGTGGCCCCGTGGGCCAAGAACGCCAAGGGCATTCTCGAATCCTGTCTGCTCGGCCAGGCCGGCGGCCCTGCGCTCGCCGATGTGATCTTCGGCCAGGTCAGCCCGTCCGGCAAGCTCGCCCAGTCGATTCCGCTGGACATCAGCGATGACCCGAGCACGCTGAACTGGCCGGGCGAGGAAGGCCACGTCGACTACGGCGAGGGCGTGTTCGTCGGCTATCGCTACTACGACACCTACGGCAAGGTTGTGGACTACCCGTTCGGCTACGGCCTGAGCTACGCCACATTCGAGATCGCTGACGTCGCCGCCGCCAAGACCGACGCGAACACCGCCACCGTGACCGCCACCGTGACCAACACCTCCGATGTGGATGCCGCCGAAACCGTGCAGGTGTACGTGGCTCCGGGCAAGGCCGACGTGGCCCGCCCGAAGCACGAGCTCAAGGGCTTCACCAAGGTGTTCCTCAAGGCCGGCGAATCCAAGACCGTGACCATTGACCTCGACGAGCGCGCGTTCGCCTACTGGTCCGAAAAATACAACGACTGGCACGTGGAGGCCGGCGAATATGCCATCGAAGTGGGCGTGAGCTCCCGCGACATTGCCGACACCGTTGCCGTGGCCCTCGATGGCGACGGCAAGACCCAGCCGCTCACCGAATGGTCCACCTACGGCGAGTGGGAGGCCGATCCGTTCGGCGCCAAGATCGTGGCCGCCGTGGCCGCCGCCGGCGAGGCCGGCGAGCTGACGAAGCTGCCCGACAACGCCATGATGCGCATGTTCCTCAACCCCATGCCGATCAATTCGCTGCCCACCCTGCTGGGCGAAGGCGGCAAGAAGATCGCCCAGTTCATGGTTGACGAGTACGCCAAGCTCGCGAAGTAAGGGCTGAAGCGAGGCAATCGCACGGCGTAATACAGCTGGCTTCCCTCTCCTGAGGGGAGCCAGCTTTGTTTAGGCTCAACAGTTGTTTGGAAATACTGCAACACGCCGATTGTTGTATGTGCAACTGTTGTATATGGGTCTCTTTATCATGAATTGTTGCGTATACAACAATGTGGGGTGAAGGTACAAACGCACACGGCCCCCGCATGGTACGGAGGACAATGGATCAGCATATTCTCAGCATCGAAATGCGCGCGGTAACCAAAGCCGTCGACCGCTATTTGGGCGAGAGCATGCCGCAAACCGCCAGGGAAACCACCGGCGGCAACGCGCATATCATCATGTTCTTGGCGCGTAACCGCGGCCGTGAGATATACCAGCACACCATCGAACAGAAATTCTGCATCACCCGGTCCACCGCCTCGCGTGTGCTGGCCCTGATGGAGAAGAAGGGCCTGATCGCCCGTGAATCGGTGGAGCATGACGCGCGCTGCAAGCGCATCGTCCTGACCGACAAGGCGGACGCGATCGTCGCCGATCTCAAGGCGAACGGCGATCGGGTCGAACGGTTGCTGGTCGGCGGCTTCTCCGATGGCGAGAAGGCCGCTCTGCGCGACTACGTCGCACGCATGCGTGCGAACATCGAGCGCGCACAACGCGAATTTGAACATCAAACACTCCCTCAGTCACCTGTGGTGATGGCTCCCGATCAAGACGGAGCAGAGGTTGCTAACACGAAGGAGGAGAACGAATGAGCGATACCGCAGAGGCAATCGCGCAGGCGCGCAAAGCCGTCGAACCGGACAAGCCCAAACATGTACTGCGCACGTTGGGCCAGTCGATTCGTGAATACAAGAAAGCCAGCATCCTGGCTCCGGTGTTCGTGACGGTCGAAGGCATCCTGGAGATCCTGATCCCGACCATCATGGCTTCGCTGATCGATGAGGGTATCACCGGTGGCAGCATGCCGGCCACCGTCAAGTTCGGCGTGATTCTGCTGGTGTGCTCGATGGTTTCGCTGGGTGCCGGCTTCCTGTCCGGAAAGTACGCGGCCGTGGCCGGCGCGGGCTTCGCCAAGAACCTGCGCAAGGACCAGTTCGAGAAGGTGCAGGGCTTCAGCTTCACCAATATTGACCGGTTCTCCACCGGTTCGATCGTGACCCGACTGACCACCGACGTGACGAACCTGCAGAACGCCTACATGATGATCATTCGTCTGGGCGTGCGTGCCCCGATTATGGTGGTCGTATCCTGGCTGTTCTCGTTCCGTATCTCCCCGTCGATTTCCATGGTGTTCCTGGCCTGCATCCCGATTCTGGCCATCGGCCTGTGCGGTCTGGCCGTGCTCGTGCATCCGGTGTTCGAGCGCGTGTTTCACACCTACGATGCGTTGAACAACGTGGTCGACGAGAACCTGCAGGGCATCCGCGTGGTCAAGTCCTATAACCGCGAATCCTTCGAGGTCTCCAAGTTCGGCCGCATCTCCCAGCGCATCTTCAAGGACTTCACCAAGGCCGAACGCATCATGAGCTTCAACAGCCCGCTGATGATGATCTGCATCTACGGTTCGATGATCCTCATCGCATGGATGGGCGCGCAGCAGATCGTCGCCTCCGGCAACAACCCCGCCGTGGGCCTGACCACCGGCGACCTGACCGCACTGGTCACCTACGCCATGCAGATCCTTATGGCCATGATGATGCTGTCCATGATCTTCGTCATGGTGATTATTTCTCAGGCTTCTGCCGAGCGTATCTGCCAGGTGCTGCAGGAGGAAAGCACGGTGCAGAACCCGGCACAGCCGGTGACTGACATGGCCGACGGCTCCATCGAATTCGACCATGTCACCTTCCGCTACTCCGACAGTTCCGAAAAGCCCGTGCTTGACGACATCAACCTGAAGATCCGCTCCGGCATGACCGTCGGCATCGTCGGCGGTACTGGTTCGGCAAAGTCGTCTCTGGTACAGCTCGTGCCGCGACTGTACGACGTGAGCTCCGGTTCGCTGAAGGTCGGCGGCGTGGATGTACGCGACTACGATCTCGAGGCGCTGCGCGATCAGGTGGCCATGGTGTTGCAGAAGAACGTGCTGTTCTCCGGCACTATTGCCGAAAACCTCAGGTGGGGCAACCCGAACGCCACCGATGAAGAGATTCGCCATGCTGCGCAGCTCGCGCAGGCCGATGGATTCGTTCAGGAATTCCCCGATAAGTACGACACGTACATCGAGCAGGGCGGTACCAATGTGTCCGGCGGACAGCGCCAGCGCCTGTGCATCGCCCGTGCGCTGCTGAAGAAGCCGAAGATTCTGATTCTCGACGATTCGACCAGCGCCGTCGATACCAAGACGGACAAGCTGATCCGTTCCGCGTTCCACAACGAGATTCCGGACACCACGAAGATCATCATCGCCCAGCGCGTGGCCTCCGTGCAGGAATCCGACATGATTCTGGTGATGGATTCCGGCCGCATCATGGCGTCCGGCACACACGACGAACTGCTCGCCACCTGCGATGAATACCGTTCCATCTACGAATCCCAGACCAAGAACCAGGCCCAGCCCGAAGAACTGGCCGCTGCCGAACAGGCTGCTGAGTCATCTACCGCTGAGCCGTCCGAAACCGTGACGGTGACAGTGACCATGCCCACGGCCGATACCAGCGCAGCTGATGCCAATGCAGCCGATACCAAGGAAGGAGAAGCACGATGAGCAACGACCAGAGTTTCAAGAACCGCAAGCCCGCCATGGGCAAAGCCGAGCCTGGCACCATCAAGCGCATCTTCAGCTACATCTTCCAGTACAAGTGGCGTGTCATCGCCATCGTGGTGTGCATCTTGGTCGGTGCCGCCGCGCAGGCCGGTTCCGCGCTGTTCCTCCAGTCGCTCATCGACACGTACATCCTGCCGATGGTGGGGGAGTCGAACTCCGACTGGGCCCCGCTGCTGCGGGCCATCAGCCTGATGGCGTGCCTGTATGTGGCCGGCATCGTGGCGTCCTGGCTGTGGCAGTGGCTGATCGTCACCGTCGAGCAGGGCACGCTCAAGAAGATTCGTGACGACATGTTCGCCCACCAGCAGAAGCTGCCGATCCGCTACTTCGACAGCCACGAGCACGGCGACATCATGAGCCACTACACCAACGACACCGATACGCTGCGCCAGGCCATCTCGCAGTCGTTCCCGCAGATGTTCTCCTCGATTATCTCCGCGGTCGCGGCGCTGCTGTCCATGCTGTGGCTGTCCATTCCATTCACCGCGTTCGTAATCGTGTTCACCGTTCTGCTCTACTTCATCGTGCGCAAGATCGTGAGCCGCTCCGGCCGCTACTTTGTCAAGCAGCAGCAGTGGATCGGCGACGTGAACGCCTTCGTGGAGGAATCCGTCAACGGCCAGAAGGTCATCAAGGTCTTCAACCATGAAGACGCCACCCAGAAGACCTTCGACGAGAAGAACGAGGAACTCTTCGAGGCGTCCGCCGAAGCGAACACCTGGGGCAACGTCACCATGCCGGTCGTCGGCAACATGGGCTACCTGCTCTACATCCTGCTTGCCATCGTCGGCGCCGCCGTCTCGCTGGCCGGCGTCAACGACATCGGTCTGACCGGCGTCAAGCCGCTCACCCTCGGCACGCTCGTCTCCCTGCTGACCCTGTCCCGCTCGTTCATCAACCCGATCGGTCAGGTCTCTCAGCAGCTGACCATGGTGATGATGGCGCTCGCCGGTGCCTCCCGTATCTTCAAGCTGATGGATGAGCCCATCGAGGAAGACAAGGGCACCGTGACGCTCGTGAACGTGGAACTTGGCGAGGATGGCCGCACCATGACCGAAGTCGACCACGAGACCGGCCACTGGGCATGGAAGCGCGAGGTCGGCGACGACGGTACGAGGTCTCTGAAGGCCGCAGAAAAGCTCAAGGGCTCGGCCCGCGAGGTGGCGATGAAGGCCAAGGAGCAGGCGATCACCTCGCCCGACGGCCGACTGACCCTGCTGCGCGGCGACGTGCGCTTCACCAACGTGACCTTCGGCTACAACCCGGACAAGCCGGTGCTGCACGGCATCACCTGGTTCGCCAAGCCCGGCCAGAAGATCGCGCTCGTCGGCGCCACCGGTGCCGGCAAGACCACCGTGACCAACCTCATCAACCGGTTCTACGACATCCAGCACGGCCAGATCCTGTACGACGGCATCTCCGTGGCCGGCATCAAGAAGCCTGACCTGCGCAGGTCTTTGGGCATCGTGCTGCAGGACGTGAACCTGTTCACCGGCACCGTGATGGACAACATCCGTTACGGCCGCCTGAACGCCACCGATGAGGAATGCATCGAGGCCGCGCGTCTGGTCAATGCGGACAGCTTCATCCGCATGCTGCCCGGGGGATACAACACGGTGCTCGAAGGCGACGGTTCCGGCCTGTCCCAGGGCCAGCGCCAGCTGATCTCCATCGCTCGCGCGGCGGTGGCCGATCCGCCTGCGCTGATCCTTGACGAGGCCACGTCCTCGATTGATACGCGTACTGAAGAGGTTGTGCAAGCTGGTATGGATAACCTGATGAAGGGCCGTACGGTCTTCGTCATCGCCCACCGCCTGTCCACCGTGCGCAATTCCGATGTGATCATGGTGCTCGACCACGGCAACATCATCGAGCGTGGTTCGCATGACGAGCTGATCGCGCAAAAGGGCGAGTACTACCAGCTGTACACCGGTGCAGTGGAACTGGAGTAGTGCTTTTTGGCTCCCCTCAGAGAGGGGAGCTGTCAGCGAAGCTGACTGAGGGGAGCCGCAGACTAGATGCGGTTCCCCTTAATTGTCTGCGGTGGAAACTGCCTTAAGACAGATACCCGTGCCGCTACTGTTCGCTGTGATGGACGTAGGCGTCCAGCGAGAGCCGGTCGATAAGCGAGGGTATGACGCCTTTGCGGGTGATTGAGTACCCGGCGGCATAGGTGGCGATTTCGACCGCCTGCCGCACGGTGTATCCGTACATCAGATACGAGGCGAGCGCGCTGATGAACGCGTCGCCGGCTCCGGTGCTGTCTACGGGGGTGAAGTCAGCGGCCGGATAGTGGCACTCGACATTCTGGCCGCGCAGGTAGCAGCCGTGTTCTCCTTGGGTGACGATGACGCAGCCCGCGCCGCGTTCGAGAAGATGCGCGGCCTTATCCTCCATTGTTTTTCCCTCAGTTTCGATGATCGCCAGTTCGTGCTCGTTCGGCACGAGAATGTCGGCATTGGCGACGATGGAGTCGGGCAGATAGTCGCATGACGAGGGCTTGATAATGGTTTTGGCATGGTGCCGTCGGGCGGTGATCGCGGTGACTTTGGCTGATTCCAACGGTATTTCGGTCTGTATCAGGCAGTATCCGGCATTGTCGAACAGGCGTTCGTTGGAGGTGATGTCATCCGGGGTGAGCGACGCGTTGGCTCCGGAGAGAATCGCGATGACCGATTCGCCGTTGGGGGCGAGGAATATGAACGATGAGCCGGTGTCCTCTCCGGCGCAGCGTCGCACACCGGCCGTATTGACCCCATGCTGTTCCATCGCCTTGAAGATGTAATCGGACCCATTGTCGACGCCGACATTGCCGATAAGGGTAACGCGGTGCCCGAGCTTGGCTGCGCCGATCGCCTGATTGACCCCTTTGCCCCCGGGGTATCGCGCCGCCGATTTGGTGGATACCGTACCCCCGATATGAGGTAGCCGCGGCACTGACAGATAGTGGTCAATATTGATGCTGCCGACGACCAACACATGTTTGATGGCGGAAGTGGGCGGGGCTGCGATGGTGCTGGTGTTGTCGAGATGAAAATCCTGTACGAACGAGGGATGCTGCTCTTTGTCGTGCTCTATCTGCGCAATGAGCTTCTCGCAGAGGTAGGCGCCGAAGTCGGAGTTGCGGATGGTGTAGGTAGATATTTCCGTGTTGCCGGGATAGGCCAGCGCTTCGGCGGTGTCGTTTTTGATGGAGACAAGTGAAGCATCCTCTGGAAGCCGGTAATGCAGGGGGCTGATCATCTGCGTGAACTCGAGTGCTCGCCGGTAATGCGAGGAGACAAATCCGGTGATGTCCCGGCTTCCGATTTTGCCGGGCAGCGAGTCGTTGAGGTCGTAGTAGACCAGATCGTCGCTATAAGGCAGCTGATGATCGAACAGGCAGGAGCGAAAGCCTTCGAGAAAATCCTGCGTGCGGCGTCCCTTGGTCATTAGGCAGGCGATGTGTTGGTGCCCCCGTTCGATGAGCTCGCTGGTCAGTTTGTAGGCCGCTTCTTTATAAGGCAGTAGCAGTGACTGGTCGCCGCCGTTGGGTCCTATGGTCAGCAGTGGGGTGCTTTCGGGGAATTGCGAGGCATAGGCGAGGCTGTCCGGAGTGGCCGGTTCCCAGATGACGCCGTCGACGTTGCGGCCGCATATCGCTGCGATGTTTTTGAGCTCGCGTTCCGGATCGGAATAGCTGTTGTAGGCATCGGTTGCGTATCCGGCGTTCTGGGCGGCCTGGATGATGCCGTCCAGCGTGCTATCGAAGGAGATGGGGGAGCGCAGCAGCACTCCGATGGTGTAGCTACGCGTGCGCTGTGAGGCGGAGGCATATGGCTTGTAATGATATTCCTTGACGATCGTCAGGACCTTCTTGCGGGTTTCCTCGCTGATGCTGGAATCCTTGCCGTTGACGATTTTGGAGACCGTCGAGGTGGAGACGCCCGCGATGCGTGCGATGTCCCTGATGTTCATGTCTCCCCTCCTGCCTGTTTTCCTCTGTATCAGTGTACAAGGGCGTAGCGTTCTGTTCCTTGCTACGTCGCCATTGTGGGCCGTTCGGTCCGGGTTGCTTGACCCTCGACCCGCCGTGTTGACACTGACGTTGGCGTCCTATAATCTTATCTCAAGAAAACATTTTAGGAAAATGATTTCCTAAGATTCCGCAAGACAAACAATGTAGATTGCACACTGCGGAAAACCGAGGGTTGGAAAATAAAGGAGGGCCAGCATGGCAAGGAAGCTGTCGTTCTGGGAAGGGATCAAGGCACAATTCTCCACAAAGTGCCTGGTGCTGATTCCGATCGCGGTTGGAATCAATCTCATTGGCGGAACTCTGTGCTCCGCACTCAAGCTGCCGCTGTTCCTCGACATGATCGGCACCATCGTCGTCGCATGCCTGTCTGGACCATGGGTCGCGGCCCTGACCGGCCTGCTGACCAATCTTTTCCTGGCACTGGTAGCCAACCCGGTCTATCTTCCCTATGCGGCGGTGTCGGTATTGTGCGGTTTGGTCGTCGGCTATATGGTCAAGGCCGGACTGTTCCACAAGAAGTGGGGCGTCGTGGTCATCTGGCTGGTGTGCACGTTCGTCAATGCGATCTCCGCATCGCTGATCACCACATTCGTATACGGCGGTGCCACCGGCGTCAACGGTACATCGGTGCTGACGGCAACGCTGGTCGTGGCCATGAAAGACATTCTCGCCTCGGTGATCTCCTCGTCGCTGATCGAGAACCTCCTCGACAAGGGCATCACTGTCGCCATCGCGTGGGTGATCGTGCAGAAGATTCCCCGTCGCTTTCTCAGCCAGTATGCGGCCGACTCCATGGGCGGCTCGGACAATGATGCGCTGAGTGATGATGACGAAGAAGAAGACGAGTAAGACATGTCGTCGCATATGCCGGTCATCAATGACACCGTAATTGGGAAGCTGAATCCGATCACCAAGATAGCGGCCGTGTTCGCCTTGGGTCTGTCCGCATTGGCATGGCCTGACTTCACGCTTGGTCTGATACTCGTGGTGTTGCTGCTTGTGGTCTCGTTCTTGGCTCATATACAGCGTGATTTCGCCAAGATAATGTTCGGTTTCGGCATCCCCGTCACTGTGATGCTCATGTTCATCCAAGGGCTGTACAGTCCCAAGAACCGTACCGCATTACTGGATTTTGGCTTCGCGCAACTGGGGCTCGAAGGCGTGCTGTATGCGGCCAAAGTGGTGGTGAGCCTGCTGGTGTTTCTTGGCAGCTTCTACATCATGAACAAAACCACCTATGTCGGTGCTATGGTATCCGCGCTCACTTCGGTGGGGCTCAGCGCCAAGGTCGGATACCTGGTGCTCGCCAGCCTGAATGTCGTGCCGCAGATGCAACGACGTATGGCGGTGATTCAGGAGGCGCAATCCGCTCGCGGACTCGATGCATCGGGTGGGGTCATCGCCCGCATCAAGGCGTATATCCCGTTGCTTGGTCCGGTTGTCATGTCATCGCTGACCGACGCCCAGGAGCGGGGTATGACCCTGGAGACTCGCGGCTTCGGCATTACTGGAGTGAAGCAGACCAGTTATGTCAAGGTCAGCTGGAATGCCGCCGACAAGGTACTCAATTGGATCTTCGTCCTGTTTCTGATCGCCGTGGTCGCCGTTTCCGTATGCATCCGCATCGGTGTGATTCCGTTGCCGGTCTCGTGGGGAGGCAAGTGAATGAGTCCGATAGTAGAGGTCAAGGATTTCTCCTTCAAGTACCGCGACACCAAGCGTCGGGCCGTCAAACACGTGGACTTCCAGGTCGAGGAAGGCAGCTTCTTCACCATCATCGGCGCGAATGGGGCAGGCAAATCCACGTTATGCAATGCGCTCGTCGGCCTGATCCCGCACTATTTCGTGGGGGCGGGGGCTGGACACATCCTAATTGACGGGACCGATGTCGCCGATTCGACCATCGCCGAACTGTCGAAGACCATCGGCCTGGTGTTTCAGAACCCGTTCAACCAGCTGTCCTACACCGCCGGGACCGTCGCCGAAGAGCTGGCCTACGGATTAGGCAACCACGGTGTGCCCAGAGCGCAGATGATCGACCGCGTCGAAGCTGTGGCGAAATTGATGCGCATCGACCACATTCTAGACAAGAACCCGCTGGAACTGTCGGGTGGACAGGTGCAGCGTGTGGCTTTCGGATCCACTTTCATCATGGAACCGCGCATTCTGGTGCTTGACGAGTGCACCACGCAGCTCGACCCGATGGGCAGCGAGGAGATTTTCGACATCGTCAAACAGCTCAATGCGGACGGCGTCACCGTCATCATGGTCGACCATGACATGGAGCGAGTGGCACGATACGCGGATACCGTCATGGTGCTCGAGCGAGGCGAAGTCGTGGCCCTTGGCTCTCCGATGGAGGTGTTCTCCGATCCGGCGATCGAAGAGCATGGCGTGGAAGTGCCCGATTACGTGAAGATCACCCGTGCGCTCGGTGGCCCGATTGCCATTACCGAGGAGCCGGCCATCCGCATGGCCAAGGAGGCGCTCTCATGAAAATCGAGTTGCAGGCACTGGAGCACGCCTATCCCGGAGGGGACAAGGCCCTTGACGGAGTGGACTTGACACTTGACGGCAACGAGCCGGTGGCGATCATAGGGCAGAACGGTGCAGGGAAGACCACGCTGGTCAAGCATTTCAACGGCATTCTGCGCCCCACCGGAGGCAAAGTGCTGATTGATGGCATTGACGTCAATGAGCGCAGCACCGCCGAATGGTCTCGCAGCGTGGGCTATGTCTTTCAGAATCCCGACGATCAGCTGTTTCTGGAAAGCGTCCGCAAGGAATTCGAATTCGGTCCGCGCCAGATCGGCATGAGCGATCAGGACATCGCGCATCGCGTGGACAGCATCGCCGAGCTGGTAGGCCTCACCAAAAAGCTCGACGTGCACCCATTCGACCTGACGCCCACCGAGAAGAAATTCTGCACAATCGGTGCCGTCATCATGATGGACCCATCCGTGGTGATTTTCGACGAGCCAACGTGCGGTCAGGATGCGTCGGGCAACGCCCGCCTTGCACGCATCATCGAACGTCTGAAAGCACAAGGCAGACTCTGCATCACGATTTCGCACGACATGAAATTCGTCACCGCGAACTTCTCCCGTGTCATCGTGATGTACCACGGCCGCGTGCTGCTCGATGGCCAGGCCCGCGAGGTGTTTGCCCAGACCGACACACTTCGGCGTTCCTTCGTGACGCCGCCGCCCGTCACCCGAGTGGCTCAGGGTGCAGGCCTCAAGGAGACGGTATTCTCCGTCCCCGCGTTCATCAACGCCATTGCTCAGGAAAGGAACCATCGTGGCTGATGTCATTGCTCAAATCTATGGAATAAGGAATGTCGAGGACGCTCGCATGGTAATCGACATGGGCGGCGAACATATCGGCGTCTCCTACGGCAAAATCAAGCGGACGCCCGGTCAGCTCGATTGCGAACGGGCCAGGGAAATCTTCGAAGGCGTGCAACCACAAGCCGTGCGCATAGGCCTGACCGTCGCCGAAGACATCGACGAAATCAGCGAGAACCTGCGCGAAGCCATGCCCGACGTGTTGCACCTGTCCGGCGACATCGAAGGCATCAGTCCGGCCGAAGTGGCGGAACTTAAGAGCCGGTTCCCCGAACTGAAGATCATGCAGGCCATCCCGGTGCTAGCCGGAGTGCCTCTCGACGAACAGAAGGTCATGCAGTATGTGAAGGACTATGAGCCGGTTTCCGACTTCTTCCTCATCGACACCAAAGCACCTGCTGCCGGAGACATCGGAGCGACCGGCCTGACCCATGACCGGGCCATCGACCGGGCCATCATCGAGGCCACCGACGTGCCGTGCATCATCGCCGGCGGTCTGGACGCCTCCAATGTGGCCGAGGCGATTTATGCCACGCACCCGTATGGCGTCGACTCGTTCTCCCTGACCAATTACGACGATGATCGCGCCGATACGGATCGGTGCAAGGACCCGGCCAAGGTCGAGGCTTTTATCAAGGCGGCCAAAGATGCCTAAGGTCGTTGTCGTCGGCGATGCCAATGTGGATATCATCGTGCCCTATCCGCGTTTTCTCAACGAGGAGCGCACGCAGGTCGAATATCCGCAGATCGGCATCGAGGGAGGAGGAACCTCGGCGAACACGGCCGTGGCGTTGGCGAAGCTCGGCCTGGATGTATCGTTCGTGGGCACCGTGGGAGATGATCAGTACGGGCGTTTCGTTATGCAGGACTTCAAGGATGCGGGCGTGGACGTGACCGGGCTGGTTGCGGATTCGACCCTGAGCACGGTCGGCGTATTCGCTTTCGTGGACGACCGCGGAGAGAGGTACCTGTGGGGATGGCCTCGCGAACGGCAATCGTTCAAGGTGCTCGACGAAAACCTTGTGCCGATGCACATGATTCGTGAGGCGGATTGGGTCCACTCCTCGGGCATGTGCCTGACCTACGACACCAGCGCTAGGGAGACGATCATCCGCATCTTCGAACAGGCCCACGATGCCGGAGTCCCTACATCTTTCGACCTGAACCTGCGTGTGGACGACGGCGTGCTCGACCCCGATTTCGCGGCTGCACTCGAACGCATTATTCCGAATGTCGATTATCTGCTGGGATCAGGGCCGGACGAGTTCGCCTATTTAGGCGACGACGACATGATGGGCAACGCCACGGCCTATGCGGTGGACGGCCGGACCGTCATCGTCCGGGACGGCGCCCGAGGATCGATCGGTCTTACGCAAGACGGCCTGACGGAAAGCCCGGCGTTCCGGGTGAACGTCGAAGACACCATCGGAGCGGGGGACGTCTATAACGCCGGTTTCATCGCTGCCAGACTCGCCGGAGCCTCCCTCGCCGAATCATTGCGAGAGGGCAATGCCGTCTCCGCATACAAAGTGGCCCGTCGCGGGGCACGTTCCTCGCCGGACGCTGCACAGCTGCACGAGTTCCTCGCCGGGCAAACCGGCTGAACGCCATGCCCGAATATCGACCAATCCAAAGAACACAACCAACGGAGGTATCCCTATGGAAAACAAGAAGAAGGTCATCCTTGACTGCGATCCCGGACACGATGACGCGTTCGGCATCATGCTCGCCGTGCAGCACCTCGACGTGCTGGGTATCACGACCATTGGCGGCAACTGCACACTGGAGAACGTGACCCGCAATGCCATCAAGGTGCTTGAGGTCCTTGGCGTGGCGGACCGCATCGGCGTATATCCGGGGCACAGCTGCCCGATGGTCGCACCGCTGGTCACCGCACCGCAGTTCCACGGCGAGACTGGTCTGGACGGTCCCGTGCTGCCGGAGCCGACGCACGCCGCACAGAACAAGCATGCGGTCGACTTCATCGTCGACACCGTAATGAGCACGGATGACGTGACGCTGATCGCCACCGGTCCGCTGACCAACATCGCCTCCGCCATCAACCGTGAGCCGCGCATCGTGGAACGGGTCAAGGAGCTGTGCATCATGGGCGGGTCCGTCACCTACGGCAACTGGACCCCTGCCGCCGAATTCAACATCTTCGTCGACCCCGAGGCGGCATCGCGCGTGTTCAACTCCGGTATGCACGTCAAGATGACTGGCATCAACCTGACCCGTCAATGCGAGCTGACCGCCAAGCACGTAGCCAAGTTCCGTGAGATCGGCACCAAGGCCGCGAACCTGGCCGCCGATCTGACCGATTTCTTCATCGGCGCATGCGAGGAGGAGTCCGAGCTGACGGGCGCCACCATGCACGACGCATGCGCGGTGGCATGGGTTATCGACCCGTCGCTGATCACTGCGGTCCCGATGCATATCGATATCGAGCTGCACGGCGCACTTACCCGCGGTATGACCGTGTGCGACTACCGTCATCTGCGCGGTACCGTGCCTGCCGTGGATCTTGAACGCACGCCGACGATGGGCTATCGCGGCGAAGAGCCGAATGCGGAAGCCGCGCTGGAACTCGACTTCCCCGGATTCGTCGACCTACTGAACAGCACCCTCGAAAACTACGACTGAGTCTTGCCCCTGAACAACCCCCTCCACCGCCGGCCGGCGACTCCAACCCCTTCTGGCCGGCCGGCGGTATCTCGCCTCCAATCATCGACCACCGCCATGCGAATGAACGAAAGGAGCAATCCAATGGAGTACCGATGCCTGTTATGGGATTTCGATGGCACCCTTGCCGACACTGGCAGCGACGTGTGGAATTCCCTGACGTACGCTGCGCGTCGTGCGGGCGGGGCGATCGATGACCTGTACATGCGCGATGACGCCAATCTGGCCGATCCGATGGATGAGATCATGCGGCACGTGATCCCCTATCCCGGGGAGGCGTATCTGGAGACATTTGATGAGGATGTACGCGTACACTACCGCACGCTCAATGATTTTTCGCGCACCAGACTCTATCCGGGCATTCAGAGCATGCTGAATGAGCTGAAGGGACATAGCGTACGCAATATCATCGTCACCAACAAGCCGGAGGGCGCATTGAGGCGCATACTCGGCAGCAAAGGCTGGGCGAACCTGTTCGACGATTGGATCTGCCCCGATTCCATACCCGGCCGTGAGGCGACGAAGGTCGAAATGATAGCCGAAATCGTTCGACGGCATGGCATCGCGCCGAGACAATGCCTCTATGTGGGAGACACCTTCAGCGACATCGAAGCTGCACGGACCAACGGCATCTCCTGCATAGCGGTCACATACGGGGATGGCGACGAAATCGCGTTGCTCAGCAGAAACCCCGCATATGTGGCGCACGACATCGCGGAACTCAACGACATCATGACGGACACCGTCATACACGCAAGGAGCATGATATGAGGGATTTCACCATATGCATCGGAACCACCTTCGTTTTCGGGCGCGACGCCGAAACCAAAGTGGGAGACGAACTGGGCGCAAAGGGCGTTTCCCGCGTGCTCATCCATCATGATGGCGGAGCATATCTGGAAACCAGCGGCTTGCTAGATGCCGTGCGCCGCAGCCTTGGACGGGCCGGCATTTCCTATACGGAGCTTGGCGGCGTGAAGCCGAATCCCCGACTGACGCTGGTGCGTGAAGGCATCGCCATCGCCAAAGCCCGCAATGTCGACGCCGTTGTGGCCATCGGCGGAGGCAGCGTCATCGATTCGGCCAAGGCAATCGCGCTGGGAGCCGCCGGAGAGCGTGACGTATGGGATTATTTCACCGGCAAAGTGCCGGTAGATCGCACCCTTCCCGTCGCGGTGGTACTGACGTGCCCGGCATCGGGCAGCGAATCCAGCCAGGTCGCCGTCATCAACAATGAGCATGAGCATTCCAAGCTCACGCTGAGCGAACCAGTACTCCGGCCGGCATTCGCGTTCATGAACCCCGAACTCAGCGTCACGGTGCCGGCGTTCCCCACTGCCTGCGGCATTGTGGACATGTTCTCCCACATCTGCGAACGGTATTTCAGCGCCGACAACGAGATCGGCGTAATCGACCGTATGGCCGAAGGCGCATTGCGCACCTTGGTCGATGTCGGCCCGAAATCGTTGGCCGACCTTGCCGATTACGACTTGCGAGCGCAAATCATGTGGATCTCCACCATCGCGCAGAACAACACCCTCGGCGTGGGTCGTGAACAGGACTGGTCCACCCACCTGATTGCCAACGAGCTGAGCGCGCTATACGACACCCCTCACGGGGCCACCCTGTCAATCATCATGGGATCTTGGATGCGCGTGGCCAGCGAGAAGGCCCCGTTCCGTTTCGCGCGATACGCCACTGAGGTATTCGGCATCAGGCCCGGCTCGATGAACGAAACCGAACTGGCCCGGCGTGGCATCGCCGCAACGGAATCGTTCTTCCGCTCGCTAGGCATGCCTGTTTCCTTCAAGGACTTCGATCTGCCGGGCGACGGCATCGAACGCATGTTGGACAACATCGATTTCTACGGGCCGGACGCCACCATCGGGTCCATTGCCCGCCTTGATCGCGACGATTGCCGTCGCATCTACGAACTGGCTGTCACCGGTCCCGTCATGGGAAAGGAGTCCTGATGCGCATACTGAATTTCGGCTCGCTGAACATCGACTATGTGTACGGGGTGGATCATTTTGCGGCCAAAGGCCAGACCATCACCTCGCATGCGCTCGACGTGTTCCCCGGAGGCAAGGGACTGAATCAATCGATCGCATTGGCTCGTGCCGGCGCCGATGTGCACCATGCCGGCCAGGTAGGACGGGACGGCATGTTCCTGCGCGACCTGCTCGAATCCTGCGCGGTGGGCGTGACCTCGGTGGTAGTGCGCGATGATGTGCGCAGCGGCAACGCCATCATCCAAAACGATGCCAGCGGCGACAACTGCATTGTGCTGTACCCCGGCGCGAACCGTGCCATCGACCGTGATTTCGTCGATCAGGTGCTTGACGGGTATGGGAAGGGCGATTGGCTGCTGCTGCAGAACGAAATCAGCGAACTGCCCTATATCGTGTCCCGCGCCAAGGCCCGCGGCATGTTCATCGTGCTCAATCCCTCGCCGGCTGACTCGCGGCTCGACGAAGTCGATCTTGATGCCATCGGCTGTTTTGTACTCAATGAGGGCGAGGCGGCGATGCTCACAGGGGCCGAAGAAGATGGGGAGACACTGATCCGTGCGATGCGTGCGCGTTTCTCCCAGGCGGATATAGCCCTCACCCTCGGCGAGTGCGGTTCGATGTATTTGCGTGGGGACCACGTCGTCACGCAGTCCGCTTATCTCGTCGACACGGTCGACACCACGGCGGCCGGCGACACCTTCACTGGTTATCTCCTTGCCGACCTGATGTCCGGCGAACCCATCGCCCATGCACTTGATTTCGCCGCGAAGGCCTCGGCCCTCGCGGTATCCAGAAGAGGCGCGGCGCCGTCGATTCCCATGCGAGAGGAGGTAGCTGTTTTTACTCCTTGCGCTCGCGCATAAGGCATTCCACCAAACTCAAACCAATAGAAAGGAATCACCATGGCAGAAACCGCTGTCAAGGAGAAGGCGAACGGTATCCCGGTGCCTGAGGAGGGCACCGAAGAGTTTGCCCGTATGAACAAGATGGCAAAGATCGCCATTCCGATCGTACTGATCATCTTCACCATGGGCGTGCTGCAGCAGCAGGCTTTCGGCATGATCTATGTGAACATCGGCGACCAGCTCGGCCAGGCCAACCTCGCCCCGTTGATCACCTCGATTCCGGGCATCGTGCTCGGCATCGTGTGCGTGATCTACGGTTCTCTCGGTGACTTCGTGTCCCTGAAGAAGATGATGATTCTCGGCACGATCGTGTTCGTGCTCGGTTCGGTCCTCGGCTGCTTCGGCGACCTGAGCATCTGGATCGTCATCGCCGCCCGTACCGTGCAGTCCGCAGGCTGGCAGGTCTCCGGCTCCATCTTCCTGGTGCTCGTCTCCAAGTACATCGAGAAGAAGAAGCGAGTCATCTGGTACGGCGTGTTCGTCGCCGTGTTCCGTATCGCCGCGGCTCTGGGCGTCTTCCTTGCCGGCTACATGACCCTTGTCGATTGGCGCATCCTCTTCGGTATCGGCATCATCGCGGTGTTCTTCATCCCGATCCTGGCCAAGAACCTGCCTGACGAGCATGCCAAGGGCGCGCGCGTCGACGTGATCGGCTTCACGCTCATTGGCCTGTTCGCCGGCTCGGTGACCATGTTCTTCACCGACATGACCATCTTCTGGGGTATCGCGGTGCTGGTCACCGGCGTGGCCTTCGTGGTCTACATCAACAAGGCCGCGGATCCGTTCATCACCCCGGAGATGCTCACCAACCCGGCCTTCGCGATGACCATGATCGTCATCTTTGTCGGCTACTTCTTCAGCTACACCCTGAACGCCGGCTGCAACGCCATCGGCCTGAACGTGTACGGCATCGACTCCTCCCAGGTCTCCAACCTGCTGGTGTGGTCGATCATCCTCGCCGCCATCATGGGCTTCGCCGCTGGCCCGATCATCCAGAAGATCGGCCGCAAGGCCTCCATCATTCTGGCGCTCGCCTGCATGGGCGGTGGCCTGATCGCCGTTGCGTTCCTGATTCCGATGGGCCAGATCTGGGCTCTTGCCGTGGCGCCGTGCATCTACTACTTCGGCACCTCGTTCTTCTACCAGCCGATTGTGGATACCGCAACGCTGACCGTGGAGGCCGAGGAATCCGGACGTGCATTGGGCTTCAACGATCTGATGCAGGCCATCACCGGTTCGGTCGGTGTCGCGATCTTCGGCCAGCTCATGGCCAATGGCGCGATGAGCGGCGGCTCACTGTTCGGCACCGAATCCGGTCCGGCCTCGACCTATGCCAACGTCTTCATGGTCGGCGGCATCATCGTCCTGGGTGCGATGGTTATCTTCATCTGCTCGATGAAGATGATCTACAGCCGCTCCCGCGTCGCCGAAGACGAGAGCTGACATCAGGTCATATCGTCTGCTGATGTGACATTGATATCGCAAAGCCCGTGACCGGTGTATTCCGGTTGCGGGCTTTGCGCGTTACGCTAAGTAGTAAAGTAATTTACTGAAGTACTACGTAATGTTTGCATTGAGGGGATGATGTCATGGTCACGATGAAGGAAATCGCGCAGGAATCAGGTTTCTCGCAGGCCACGGTATCCCGGCTGCTCAATGGGGACCCGACATTGTCTGTCAAAGAGGAGACGCGACGTCGCATCATCGAGGTCAGCGAGCAGCTTGGCTACGCTACCGGATCACGCCGTATCGTATTGCCACGCCGTGTGGCCGTACTCGACAACGCCACCCGCGAGGAAGAACTGGCGGACGCCTATTTCGATGAACTGCGGTCCGTGCTCGGCGACAATGCCAGAGCCCAGCACATGGAACTCACGTCGTTTTCCCATATCGACGATCTGATTGCCAACGCCGGTGATTTCGACGGCTTCATTTCCATCGGACCGTCCGTACCTTCTTCGGATGAACTGTTGAAACTCCATCTGGTATTGCCTTATGGCGTATTCATCGACATCAATCCTGCGCCCGGCCTGTTCGATTCGGTGCAACCGGATTTAAGCCAAACCATTTTGGACGCATTGGATGTGTTGGTGTCCTCGGGCAAACGACGCATCGGCTATATCGGCGGTACTGGCTTCACGATGGGTTTGCACGAATACCCGGAAGACAGCCGATTAACCGCATTCCGCAATTGGACCGAGCGTTTGGGGTTGGATGCGGAAGGCCTGATTTACGCGCAAGGCGCGTTCACTGTGGACACCGGGCGCACTCTAGGGGAGAAAGCGGCTAACGATCATCGAGATGACATGCCGGATGCGTTCATCGTGGCTGCGGACACGATTGCAGTCGGCGTACTGCAGGCGTTTACCGCTGCGGGAGTGCTGGTGCCTCGCGATACCAGTGTGATCAGTATCAATAACCAGGCCATCGCCCAGTACACTTCGCCGACATTGACCAGTTACGATATCGATCAGAATGAGATGGCCGATACTGCGATTACGATGCTTGCCGAGGCCATCTCCAGTCGGCGCACGCTGCACCACCACACCTTCATCTCCACCACCCTAGTAGTGCGTGACAGTTTCGTACCAGCACGATAAAGAAGCTCCCTCTGTGCGATAAAGAAGCTCCCTCTGTGGAGGGAGCTTCTTTATCGCTGTTAGAACAGTTCCAGATTCACGTCGAGCGTGTAGGCGCGATCGGCGGGCAGCTGGTACTGCTCATGGACGGGCGCGCCCCATGAATCGTCGCCGCCCACGCCCATTTGCGCGGCCAACAGGCGCAGGAACGTGTGACGGACCGGCGGCAACTCGTTCTGGTGGGTCGCCTCTTCCAGCATGAGCGAGCTGTACGGCAACAGGCTCGCCGCGAAATGTTCGCTGCCGGCCTGGCTGATACGCATGCCGTGTCCTTGGGCGTCAAGCACTTCGGCCCAACGCACGTCTTCATGGTTGCCGGTCTCCTGCGGCACCAGATACGGTGCATTGTTTTCGGCCGCGGTGCGCTCGAAAATGCCGAGCTTGCCACCGTGCAGACGGTCGCGATAGGTCTCCTCGGGGCCAAGGCCGTAGAAGCGCAGGTTCTCGTACTGCTTGGGAAGTGTCCATTCCAATCCGAATGCCGGCAGCGTCGGCGCATCGGTGGCACCGGCATATCGGGCGGTCAGATGTACACGTCCGCTGGCGGCATCCACCTCATAGCGCACGGCAACTTGGGTTTCGCCCGGCTCGGCCAACGTATATGTGTATTCGGCGATGACACCAGTCTCGGTTTGCGAGAACTGCTGATTCGCTATACGTGCATAACGGCCGGCACCGAACCAGCGCACGCGGTCGAAGCCGCTGCCATTGCCGCGATCATTGTCGGTCAGCGGGCGGAAGCAGGTGATCGCCGGACGGCGCAACACCATTTCGCGACCGTCACGCTTGAATGACACCATGCCGCCCTGCGTGCGTGAAAGCAACGCTTCGGTACGTCCGTCACCGCTGACCACGCCGATGTTCCAGCGGCCAACCGTTACTGTACCGGTATCGGAAGTATCGGAATCAGCCGTGGAGGGAACCGCGCCGCACGCGGTCGAATCGGTTCCGGCGGAAGCCGGCACGACTGACTGAACGGTGTGTTGGCCGAACGCCAGTTCATAGCCGGCTGGTGCCCACGGTGTTGCCGTTGCCAGCGACTGATCGACCTCATAGGTGATTTCGCCAGCGGCGTCCACCGACGGGAAGTCAATCGGGAAGGTGCGGGTCTCGCCGGCGGGCACATCAAAGCGGTAGTCGGCCTGCCAGATGGCATTGCCGTCCGCCAGCAGTTTCGCCGTGAACGCGAAATCAATGGTGGAGACGAACAGATTGCGGTTTTCGATGGTCACATCGTGGTCGCTTACGGTCAGTACCACGGGAGCGTACAGACGCTTGACCTCTTGCAGCTTCGGTGAGGGAGAGTGGTCGGCGAAGACTAGGCCGTCGCCGGCGAACTCATAGTCGCAGGGACGATCGTCCCAGTCGCCACCGTAGGTCAGGCGTTCGGTGCCGTCGTCCAGCTGCTGCCACAGGGCCTGATCGATGAAGTCCCAGATAAAGCCGCCCTGATAATGCGGATAACGCTCCAGTTCGGTGTACAGATGCATGCCGCCGACCGAATTGCCCATGGCGTGCATATATTCGCAGGAGATATAGGGCTTCTTCGGATCATTGGTCAGATATTCCTCGATTTCCGCGGGCTTGGCATACATGCGGGTCTCGATGTCGGTCACGTCGTCAAAGGGGCGGTCATGCACCACGCCTTCGTAATGCACGGGTCGCGTGGAGTCGGCCGCGTGAGCGAAGCGGTACATCGCGCGGAACACCTCGCCTGCGTACGATTCGTTACCCAGAGACCAGATCAGTACGCTCGGATGATTGCGGTCGCGCCCGATCATGCTGGCGATACGGTCCACGCAAGGGCCTTCCCAGATGGGATTGCTGCCCGGAATGGCGGTTTCAGGGGTCTCCACATCACCGGGAATGGTCCAGCTGCCGTGGGTCTCAAGGTTCGTCTCGTCGATCAGGTACAGGCCGTATTCATCGCACAGTTCGTAGAATCGCGTCTGATTCGGGTAGTGGGAGGTGCGAATAGCGTTGATATTGTTGCGCTTGCAGGTGATGATGTCGGTGAGCATCTCCTGCTCGGTGATGGCACGGCCCAAACGCGCGTCGAACTCGTGGCGGTTGGCGCCGCGGAAGATGATGCGCTTGCCGTTGAGTCGCATAATGCCGTCAACGATTTCGAAATGGCGGAAGCCGAGACGTTGCGGCACCACTTCGATGATGCTGTTGTCTGCTGCGCGCACGGTGAGAGCCAGCGTGTACAGGTAGGGCTTTTCGGCGCTCCATGGACGAATGTTGGCCAGATTCGCGCGGAATTGCACGGCGGTGCTGTCGATCGCGGCGTCTGCGGTGCCGCAGCAGGGTACGCCGGAGGTGTCGACGATGTCGGACATGGCATAGGAATCCTGCCAGACCGGCGTGCCGTTGGCATCCATGAGTGCGGCGCTGAGTTGCTTGGCGTCGGCGATGTTGCGGATCACGGCATGGGCGTCGATGGTGCCGGCATGGGTGGTCGCCTCGAACTCGGCGGTGATGTGCAAGTCTTCGATGTGCACAGTGGGTTGCGCGGTGAGTTCAACGGAGCGGAACAGACCGTGCATGCGCCAAAAGTCCTGATCTTCCAGCCAACTTGCGGTGGCGTATTCATAGCAGGCCACGGCCAGTGTATTGGTTCCGGAAATCAGTGCCTCGGTGACGTCGAATTCGCTGGGTGTGTAGGAGTCCTCGGCGTAGCCGACGAAGGAACCGTTGAGCCAGACGTAGATGGCGGTGGAGGCGCCGTGGAAGGTCAGCGTGATGCGGCGCTTGTTTTCGATGGCGGCGGAGACGGGGGTGCTTGTCTCGAAAGTGCGGCGGTAAATGGCTACGTGACCATCAGTGGGGATGTTGGGAGCCTTGGGGTCGCTGTGGCCATCCCAGGGGTACTGCACGTTGACGTACTTATGGTTCAGCAAGCCCTTGGTTTCCAGTGTTGAGGGAACGGCGATGCGGCTGAAACCGGTGTCGTCATAATCGGTTGCGGTGAAATCCGGAGATTCAGCGTTGCCGGAATCGTTCATGGGGAAGCCGAAAACCGGGGCGGTCGTCACGGCGACATTCCACAAGCCGTCAAGGTTTTGCTTGAGGCTCATCGTTTCGTTCGGCTGCGGTACGTGATCGTAGAAGCGATGGTCGGAATGGGCTGGTTCGCGGTTGACGGCGAATACGGTCGGATCGGTGAGCCAATCAGATGATGCGATGGTGGTGGGGATGGGATGCTGCATAACCGCTTTCCTTGAGTTGATAACCACGTTGTCGATTCAGAGGGTAAAACTCTTTACTGATTATGGTAAAACCTGATGGTACAGATCGCAAGTTGCTGGAGGTATTTTCTGTGGCGGTGTGTCGCGCTGTCGATAATTCATATGGTGATAGAGGTGTGTATTCGTTGGAATTCTGCGATTTTTGCGAGTGCTGCGACGTTGGTTTTGAGATTGGTTCTATTGACAATAATTAGTGAAAAGATTTATTAAATCTTGGTAATGATGTACACTCTCCAACGAGGTCGGAGAAGACCTCACCGAGAATGACTCTAAGGAGAAAATGTCAATGTCCGTTTCACAGTCACCGGAGAGCGAATCCCAATCACCGAATCCGGCCGGAGATGAATCCGGCCAGATAAATCGTCCTACCAAAGCAGAGACTCTGAGGCGCCGTGCCGCCTATGCTTTCGGTAATCTAGGCCAGTCGGCGTTCTATAACGCGCTGAGCACCTATTTCGTCGTTTACGTGACCAGCGTGCTGTTCGTCAATGTCGAGAAAGCCTTGGCCACCAAACTCATCGCACTGATCACAAGCCTTATCGTGATAATCCGTATCGCAGAGATCTTCCTTGACCCGTTACTGGGTAACTTGGTGGACAACACCAACACCCGCTTCGGCCGGTTCCGCCCGTGGCAGTTCATCGGCGGCTTGGTCTCCGCCGTGCTGCTCGTCATGGTCTACACCGGTCTGTTCGGGCTGGTCAACGTGAACCAGACTTGGTTCATCGTGCTGTTCGTCGTGGTGTTCATCGTCCTCGACGTGTTCTATTCGATGCGTGACATCTCCTACTGGGGCATGATTCCCGCCATCTCCTCCGACTCGCACGAACGCAGCGTATATACTGCGCTCGGTACGTTCACCGGTTCGATTGGCTATAACGGCAGCACCATCGTCGTGGTACCGATCGTGACCACTTTCAGTTTCATGTTCACTGGTTCTCGCGCCGAAAGTCAGTCGGGCTGGACGGCATTCGGCATCATCACCGCATTGCTCGGCATCCTGACCGCATGGACCGTGGCGTTCGGCACCAAGGAAAACGAAAGCGTCCTACGTTCCAGGGCAGATCAGAGCGGCAACCCGCTGCAGGCGTTCGCCGCTATCGCAAAAAATGACCAGCTGCTGTGGGTGGCGTTGAGCTACCTGCTGTATGCAGTGGCGAATGTGGCCACCAACGGCGTGATGTTCTATCTGTTCAAGTTCGTGCTTAACCTGCCGGATGCCTTCGCCATCACCGGCGTGATCCCCGTGATCGCGGGCTTGGTCATGGCGCCGCTCTACCCGGCCCTGAACCGCCGCATACCGCGCCGATACCTGTTCTGCGGCGGCATGATACTTATGGCAATCGGCTATGTGCTGTTCATTCTCGATTCGGCCAGCCTGCCCGTGGTGATCGTGGCGTTGATTCTGTTCTACCTGCCTGGCACGTTCATCCAGATGACCGCGATCCTCTCCCTGACCGATTCCATCGAATACGGCCAGCTCAAGACCGGCAAGCGCAACGAGGCCGTAACCCTCTCCGTGCGTCCGATGCTCGACAAGATCGCGGGCGCGCTGTCCAACGGCATCGTCGGCTTCGTGGCCGTGGCCGCCGGTATGGTCGGCTCCGCCACCGCCGCCGACATGACCGCCGCCAACGTGCGCACCTTCGAGACCTTCGCGTTCTACATCCCGCTTGCCTTCATCGTGCTGAGTCTTCTCGTCTTCATGTTCACGGTGAAGATCGACGAAAAGATGCACGAGCGCATTGTCATCGAGCTGGAAGAGAAGCTCGGTGTGGACAGCCTCGACGATTAGTCGTGAAGGTAGATCGGCTCGGCTTCACTATGACGAATGCCGCCAACGGGCACAAACCTCGTTGGCGGCATTCGTCTTTCCAGGACACCGCAATCGCGGATGCATGCCGTTTACGCGTTGAATACGTATTGGTCAAGGCGGCGCATGGCCTCCTTGATGCGGCTTAAGGGCAACGCAAGGTTGGCACGGATGCTGTAGGGAGCCTGGAACATGCTGCCGTCCTGCCAATCGACGCCCACATCCCAGCCGCGCTTCTCCAATTCCGCCAAAGTCAAACCATGAGCCTTACACCACTGCTCGCAGTCGAGCAGCAGCATGTAGGTACCCTCCGGCTTGGCCAAACTCACCCCTTGGAAATGCTTGGTGATGTAGTCATAGGCGTAGTCGACATTGCCGGTGAGCACCTCTTTGAGTTCGTCGAGCCACTCATGCCCCTCAGGCTTGTAGGCACCGATAAGCGCATGCATGGAAAGCACGTTCATCTCGTTATAGTGGGACTTCGAGCCCTTGGCCACGATCCGGTCGCGCAGCATGGGGTTATAGATAATGTGGTAGCTGCCCACGAGCCCGGCGAGGTTGAAGGTCTTGCTGGGCGCGTAGAACGCCGCGGTTCTATTGCGTGCGTCCTCGCTGACCGACTGGGTGGGGATGTGCTGGTGATTCCCCAGAGTCAAATCGGACCAAATCTCGTCGGAAATGACCACGCAATCGTTGGCCTTGTACACTTCCATGGCCTTCTCGATTTCCCAACGCTCCCACACGCGCCCGCAAGGATTGTGAGGGCTGCAGAACACGGCCACATGGATGTGATGCTCCTTGAGCTTCTTATCCATATCCTCGTAATCCATGCGCCATACGCCGTGCTCGTCCAACTTGAGCGGGCTGTGGACGATGCGATAGCCGTTGTTCTCGATGCACATGGTGAACCCGATGTAGGTCGGGCTGTGCAGGAGCACGCTGTCGCCAGGAGCGGCGAACGCGGTCAGCGTACTGATCACGCCACCCAAGACCCCGTTCTCATAGCCAATCGCCTCGCTGGTCAATCCGGTAACCCCATTGCGCGTGGATTGCCAGTCGATAATGGAGTTGTAATAGTCGTCGGTGGGGGAGAAGTACCCGTAGACGGGGTGTTGCGCGCGTTCGATAATGGCCTGCGGAACCGTGGGCACGGTCGGGAAATTCATGTCCGCCACCCACATCGGAATCACGTCAAATCCGTCCCTCGGTGGGTCGGGAGCGAAACCTAGGTCGGTTCCCAACCCATCGACCGCAATCGCATCCTTGCCATGCCTGTCCATAATCGACGTGAAATCGTACGTCATTCCTCAACAATCCTTTCTCCGGCCCATACGGGAGCCGTCCCTGAACCAGATGTGCAATATCGCCGGTAAAGGAGCCTAGCGTGTTTGCTGACAATGGTGCACGCGATGAATACAAAAATGAGAAAAAATGATCATTCCTGATGAACATTCTCGTTGATTTGACCGCGTGGCGTGTTACGATATGCACCGTTGTGAGGCAGTGATCCGTTATCAGCGGGGAGTCTTCGGAAGAACGGCGGCAATCGCCCAGTAGAACCGACGGGATCGGCCCGAGACAGCCGAACACAAGCGGTCGCGCAGGCTCGCGGCTCCGAGTGCAACAGTTCGGAGCGGCGCAACCGGTGCGATAAGCGAGGTGGTACCGCGGTGCGGAGCGCATACCAGCGCCCGTCATCGTCCTCGTAGGCAGGAACGGCAGACAGGGCTGTTCCGGGCGGAACACAGTCAGTTCCGGCTGCGAGGCGATTGACGCGATCGGCCCCACGGTTCGGTACGTGACATTCGTGAACCCAGCCGGCACACGTCGGCGCCCGGCAATCGCCATCAATGACGCTCCTGTAGGACCAGTGCACAGTACTAACAGGAGATTTACGGTGAGCGAAAACGTATATCCCAAGGCGAACGAGGGCGGCGAGACCGCGCACGTCGCGCCGAACCCCAGCTTCCCCGACATGGAGGAGACCGTTCTCGACTACTGGGACAAGGACGACACCTTCCAGAAGTCCGTTGAACGCAACCCTTCCGGCGACCACAGCCAGAACGAATTCGTGTTCTTCGATGGCCCGCCTTTTGCGAACGGTCTGCCGCACTACGGCCACCTGCTGACCGGCTACGCCAAGGACGTGATCCCGCGCTACCAGACCATGAAGGGCCGCAAGGTCAACCGCGTGTTCGGCTGGGACACCCACGGCCTGCCCGCCGAGCTTGAGGCGCAGAAGGAACTCGGCATCGACTCGGTCGACCAGATCGAGAAGATGGGCATCGACAAGTTCAACGACGCCTGCCGCGCTTCCGTGCTGAAGTACACCAACGAATGGCAGAACTACGTGCATCGTCAGGCCCGTTGGGTGGACTTCGAGCACGGCTACAAGACCCTGAACATCCCGTACATGGAATCCGTGATGTGGGCCTTCAAGCAGCTCTACGACAAGGGCCTGGCCTACCAAGGCTACCGCGTGCTGCCGTACTGCCCGAAGGACCGCACGCCGTTGAGTGCGCACGAGCTGCGCATGGACGCCGACGTGTACCAGGACCGCCAGGACACCACCGTATCCGTGGCCGTCAAGATGCGCGATGAGGACGACGCCTACGCCGTCTTCTGGACCACCACCCCGTGGACCGTGCCCACCAACTTCGCCATCGTGGTCGGCGCCGACATCGACTACGTCGAGGTCCGCCCGACCGAAGGCAAGTTCGCTGGCAAGAAGTTCTACCTCGGCAAGGATTTGCTGCCGCACTATGAGAAGGAACTCGGCGAGAATTACGAGGTCGTGCGCGAACTCAAGGGCAACGAGCTGGCAGGCCGACGCTACTACCCGGTCTTCCCGTACTTCGCGGGTGACGAGGCCGAATCCGAAGGCCACGTGCCCGGCCCGAACGGCTACACGATCTTCACCGCCGACTACGTCGACACCGTCGAAGGTACCGGCCTGGTTCACCAGGCTCCCTACGGTGAGGACGATATGAATACGCTGAACGCGCACGGCATCAAGAGCACCGACGTGCTCGACGATGGCTGCCGCTTCACCGCGCAGTGCCCTGACTACGAGGGCGATTTCGTGTTCGACGCCAACCTGCCGATCCTGCGCAACCTGCGCGCCGGCGACGGCCCGCTCGCCGAGATTCCGGAAGAACGCCGCGCGATCCTCTTCCAGGAGAAAAGCTACGTGCACTCCTACCCGCACTGCTGGCGTTGCGCCACCCCGCTGATCTACAAGCCGGTCTCCTCCTGGTTCGTGTCCGTGACCAAGATCAAGCCGCGTCTATTGGAATTGAACCAGCAGATCAACTGGATCCCGGGCAATGTCAAGGACGGTCAGTTCGGCAAGTGGCTCGCCAACGCGCGCGACTGGTCCATCTCCCGCAACCGCTTCTGGGGTTCCCCGATCCCGGTGTGGGTGAGCGACGATCCGAAGTACCCGCGTGTGGACGTCTACGGTTCGCTCGAAGAGCTCAAGGCCGACTTCGGCGACTATCCGCGCGACAAGGACGGCAACATCAACATGCACCGTCCGTGGATCGACAACCTGGTCCGCGTCAACCCGGACGACCCGACCGGCAAGTCGCACATGCACCGTATTTCCGATGTGCTCGACTGCTGGTTCGAGTCCGGTTCCATGTCGTTCGCGCAGTTCCACTACCCGTTCGAGAACAAGGAGAAGTTCGAACAGCACTTCCCGGCCGACTACATCGTGGAATACATCGGCCAGACCCGCGGCTGGTTCTACCTGCTGCACGTGATGGCGACCGCCCTGTTCGACCGCCCGGCGTTCAAGAACGTGATCTGCCACGGCATCGTGCTCGGCTCCGACGGCCAGAAGATGTCCAAGCACCTGCGCAACTACCCGGACGTGAACGGCGTGTTCGACAAGTACGGTTCCGACGCCATGCGCTGGTTCCTTATGTCTTCGCCGATTCTGCGCGGCGGCAACCTGATCGTCACCGCCGATGGCATCCGCGACACCGTGCGCCAGGTCATGTTGCCGGTGTGGAGCTCCTACTACTTCTTCACCTTGTACGCCAACGCGGCCAACGGCGGGGCCGGATTCGACGCCCGCCAGCTGCGCGCGGACGAGGTCGCCGGTCTGCCGGAGATGGACCGCTACCTGCTGGCCCGTACCCGCCGCCTGGTGCTGGCCGCCGAGAAGTCGCTGAACGAGTTCGCGATTTCCGACGCCTGCGATGCGGTCTCCGACTTCATCGACGTGCTCACCAACTGGTACATCCGCAACACCCGTGACCGCTTCTGGAACGAGGATGCGTCCGCGTTCAACACGCTGTACACCGTGCTTGAAGCGTTCATGCGCGTGCTTGCGCCGCTGGCCCCGATGGAAGCCGAGTCCGTGTGGCGCGGCCTGACCGGTGGCGAGTCCGTGCACCTGGCCGATTGGCCGTTCGTGGTGGACGAGAAGACCGGTGAAGACACCGAACTCGGCCGTGTGCTGGTCGACGATCCGGCTCTGGTGGACGCGATGGAGAAGGTGCGTGAGGTCGTCTCCGGCACCCTGTCCCTGCGCAAGGCCGCCAAGATCCGCGTGCGCCAGCCCCTTTCCAAGCTCACCGTGGTGGTCGAGAACGTGGACGCCGTCAAGGCGTACGACGAGTTGCTGAAGTCTGAATTAAATATTAAGAACATTGAGTTCTCGACTCTGGAAGACGCCGCCGCCCACGGTCTGAAGATCGTGCACGAGCTGCGTGTGAACGCCCGTGTTGCGGGTCCGCGCCTCGGCAAGCAGGTGCAGTTCGCCATCAAGGTCTCCAAGTCCGGCGATTGGCATGTTGATGCGACGTCCGGCGCCCCCGTGGTGTCGACGCCGTCCGGCGATCTCGAGTTGGTCGAAGGCGAGTATGAGCTGATCAACCGTGTGGAGGAGGAGAACGCCACCGAGGCCGCCGCTTCGGTCTCCGCCTCGCTGCCGACCGGTGGTTTCGTGATCCTCGACACCGCGCTGGATGCCGATTTGCTGGCCGAAGGCTACGCCCGCGACGTGATTCGTTCTGTGCAGGACGCACGTAAGGCTGCCGATCTGGACATCGCGGACCGCATCTCGCTGGTGCTGACCGTGCCTGCTGACGACGTGGCCAAGGTCGAGCAGTTCAAGGATCTGATCGCCCACGAGACGCTGGCTACCTCCTTCGAAGTGAAGGAAGGTGCCGAGCTGAGCGTAGAGGTTGTTAAGGCGTGATGCTTTGACGCATTTAGTGCTCGCGGAGATTTTGGGTTGGCCAAGATTTCTGCGAGCACAAGTCATCTGATGGTGCCGTGCTCTGAACCTGTGGGGATGTTCTGGCGAAAGGCCGGGAACCTTCCACCAGACCAAAAGGTTTAAAGGGTGGAGGGCACCGGCCTTCCGACCTTTATTGTTGCATGACTATGAGTTTGGGAGATTCATGTTTGTTATGTGTGCCATCCTCAATATCAACGCACATGATGGATTTGGACGGTTATCGGTTCAGACTGTCGCGGTCGAGTAAGAATTGCTTGAGGCCCATCGTCGTGATGCCGTTTTCGTCATGACTGACGCGAACATTGCCGCCAACGATGATAGCTTTTCTGAACGAATCTCCGATGTTGAGCAATGGTCTTTTCTCTTGAGCTTGTTTTGCACTTCATCAAGAATGACATATTATTGGCCGTTGCCTTTGATTGAATTCTTGACATACTGGTAGCACACATCCGGGTCGCGAAGACCCTTGTTGGCTCGATCATCGAGTGCTATCTCGATGATGTGGTCTTCGGGTACTCCGGAATCCAGCAAATGCTGTTTGAACAATGTAAACAGTAGATATGATTTGCCGCATCGGCGTATGCCGGTGACGATTTTCGCCAAACCGTTGTGCTTGCGGCCGATGAGTTGCTGTAGGTAGTCATCTCTGGCGATGGCCTTCATGGAGCACTCCTATTTTGGGAAAATCCAATTTATTGATTCTGCCGCTGGGGCGGTGCTGCATTGGCGTCGTTGACGGTTGAGCTGCTTGCAATATCTTGCGGGATAATGCGCTTCGACACACCGATACAACATAGCTCATTATACTTTCTTCATCATTGAACATATAATTGCTCCAGATGAACGGGCCGGACAAGTCGCGTTCACCTAGAGACCAGAAAACGCTGGTTCCCATTTCACGAGAAAGGCATAGGTAATGAAAACACAGTTGACCGTCGTCATCGTCATTCTCATCATCCTGCTCTAGGAGCAGAAGCCTTTCCTCGCTACCAGGATAGGATAGCAGATGAATGACGCCACGCCAATTGACGGCATCATCCATCCCGCTATCCGACGGGGCGTGTCATTGGTTGAACGCTCATGTCGCCTCTGTGAGGCGTGGATTGAAAGAATGACGCAGATAGTATAAGTAGTTCAGGAAATTGCGTCGTCTGTGTCTCCGATTTGTATCGGAGATACAGACGACGCAACCCACATTCACATGTTTTTCAGCGTTGAACCTCTTATTTTCCGCATAACTTCGTCGCGTTCGGTAAAAATTTACCGCCCTTAAAAAGGCTGGCGATAATGAGAGGGACGCGGATGTTTCAATGGCTTGAGAAAGGATACGCAATGGAGCATGTATTGATGTCTGAAGATTTATTAGCGCGCAAAGACGATGCCGGCAATACGCAGACACTGTATGACCATTTGCATAACACGGCAAAGTTGGCGGCGGGCTTTGAGAACCGAAGCTCCGCCACAGCGTATACCGCAGGCGTATTGCATGATTCCGGCAAAGCCGCGGATGACTTCAAGCAATATTTGCTGACGGGTAATCGCAAGCGCGGTGAGGTCGTCCATGCCAAGCAGGGCGCGTTCATCATCGACGATTGCGCTGCCAATTCTCCATCATCACCTGCCAGCCTGATAACCGCAGAAGTACTCGAGCTGGCAATCGCTAATCATCACGGCCATCTACCGGATTGCCTAGATGCTTGCGGAAAAGATATTTACTTCGAAAGACTGACAGGCGAGAACAAAAATGCCGAGCAGTACCATTATCAAGAAATACTGAGCCATGTCCCTTTCCTGGATTTGGATATAGATACAAATTTCGCCAACAGTGTTGCCGAAACTAATTGCCTGCTAAAAGCAATCGACTCATGCGGCCTTTCACAGCGCAACGCGAGGAATTCCCGCGATTTCTTTTTAGGACTGTATGCGAAATATATTTATTCACGGCTCGTAGACGCGGATCGAGTCGATGCAGCAAACTTCACAGCTCGTCAACCATATGCTCCACAGACTCCCAATTGGGATGAGCTGACTCATCGACTGGAAAATGCAATCAGCGACTTTGATGCGTCATCGGAAATCAGCAAAATCAGGATGCGTATCTCTGAAGATTGTCTCGCAGCCAGCATGCGCGATACAGGAATATTTCGCTTAGGTGTGCCAACGGGCGGCGGAAAGACTTTGGCTTCTTTGCGTTTTGCGCTCCATCATGCCGAGAAAACAGGAAAACACCATATCATTTACATCACACCGTATCTGTCAATCACCGAGCAAACCGTACAGGTATTCCGCAATGTCCTCGGTCTCGGCGAAGACGACAACGAGGTTCTTCTCGAACATTATTCGAGCGTGGTTCCGGATAAAGATGACGAAAAGGAACAGCAGCGACGTCTCGCTGCAGAACGATGGGATAAGCCAATCATCGTGACCACGATGGTGCAGTTCCTGGAAGCCGTGATGTCTGCGAAAGCAACAAAACTACGCAAATTCCACAACATGGCTGATAGCGTTATCGTCTTTGACGAAATACAGGCGCTGCCTACCAACACCATTAACGTGTTCAACGAAGTCGTGAGCTTCCTCTCCAAGATTCTGGGCTCCACGATTCTGCTCTGTTCGGCCACACAGCCGCTTCTGGAACAAACCGGCCGCAACAATCTATTGCTTTCAGATGAGCCTGATCTCATTGATTTCAACAATGATTACGCGGCGCGACTTCGCCGGACCAATATTGTCGCTTCATCGCATGAACTGGCACTCGATGATTTTGCGACAGAGATTTATGATAAAGCGCTAGAGAATGGCAACTGCTTGGCCGTGGTCAATCTGAAATCCGAGGCCAAACGCCTGTATCAGCTCGTCAAGGAACTAGACGTTGACCACCGGTTCACATTGGTGCACCTGAGTACTGCGATGTGTGGTGCGCATCGCAAAGACCAACTTGCCGTGCTGAAGGAATGCTTGCCGAAGGAATCTGGAGACCCGGGGCGGCCGGTGATCTGCATCAGCACCCAGCTCATCGAAGCTGGCGTGGATATTTCATTCTCTTGCGTGATTCGGGCAATGGCGGGACTCGACAGTATCCTGCAGGCGGCTGGTCGCTGCAATCGCAACGGCGAATCGCAGACGCCGAAGAACGTTTATGTATATCCCATTAAGGATGAGTCGGGGCTGAAGCATCTTCCTGAAATCCAATTGGGAAAAAACATCACGGACCAACTCATTCATGATTATCCGGAACAAGACTTGCTCTCCGAATTCATGATTGAGGAGTATTACCGCGCTTACCTTATTCGGTATCCAAAATTGAAAGACTCCAAATCACGGAACATCGGAACCATGGATTATTCAATTCCCGGGAACGAAGAGACCGCATACGACTTGTTGTCGTTCAACCGCCACCGTCGTGGTCTGTATTGCAATCGTACAGGGGAACAATACCCATACGAGCTCGCCCAAGCTTTCCAAACCGTGGGAGATAACTTCCGCGTCATTCCCGGAGGTACCACGGATGTCGTGGTACATTATGGGCAGGCGAAGGAGCTGATTGACCAACTTAATGATGAGGGGGATTTTGCATCCAAGATTAAAACACTGCGCTCATTGCAGGAGTATACGGTTTCTCTCTTCGATTACGAGCGCAAGGCGCTTGACAAGTCGAAATCGATTATCGAAGAGAATGGAGATTTCGGCGTATTAGTGCTCAATGAAGAAAACTACAGTCAAGAATTCGGATTCCTCTTGGAAGCGGAAATGCCGCTTCTGATGAAGTAGGTGATTATGGAAAAGCATCGTAACTCGATTGAATATGTGGTATATGGCGACTACGCCTTGTTCTCAGAAGTCGCCACCCGCACGGGCGGAGAGAAATTCTCATATCAGATTCCGACTTATCAAGCCCTGAAGGGTATTACTGAGAGCATCTACTGGAAGCCAACAATCGTATGGGTCATTGACGCAGTACGCGTGATGAACAAGATTCAGACCGAAGGCAAAGGCATCCGGCCGATTAAAATGAGTGGTGGCAATGACCTGTCGTATTACACCTATTTGAAGAAGGTCAAGTATCAGGTACTTGCTCATTTTGAGTGGAACGAGCAACGCGAAGACTTGCGCGTAGACCGCAACGAGAACAAACACCACAATATCGCCAAAAGATCAGTCAATCTTGGAGGCCGAAGAGACATTTTCCTCGGCACCAGAGAGTGCCAGGGATATGTGGAACCATGCGAATTCGGTTCTGGTGAAGGATTTTACGATGATTATGGTGATTGGCAGTTCGGGTTCATGTTCCATAGTTTTGTCTATCCGGATGAAAATCCGGAACATGACTTTATCGCCAAGTTCTGGCGTCCGACAATGCACAATGGCGTCATAAAGTTTGAACGCCCCGATTCCACGCAGTTGGATCGGCGCGTTATCCGGCGCAATCAACATGTCAAAGATTTTGTTGAAGGCCGCAATTTTAGCATGGCGGAGGAGTAGACATGAGTTTATGGTCCAGTCTGCTGCAGACGTATGATGCAGTGAACAGTTCGGCAGGAATCACGCCTCTTAATGAAGACGTGAATAAGACCTTGCTGCCTCTTTATCACACCACGTTGAAGACTCAGCTGCAGGTCACACTTGACGAGGACGGGCAACTCGTCAAAATCGAGCGAGATCGCGTCGACGCTGAGATTATCGCTCCTTGTACTGAGCAATCCATGGGGCGCTCCGGAACAGTGTTGCCGCCGCACCCGTTATTCGATCAGCTGCAATACATCGACACCAAGTATGACTCCGCCAAGCACGAAGCGTATCTCAAGCAGCTTGATAGCTGGAGAGCGGATAATGCGAAGTTGAATGCCATTTATCAGTACCTTTCGCAGTATAGCGTAATCGAAGACGCTCGAGCACAGGGCATTGAAATCGACCCTAAGAAAGACAGCAAGATTGGGGTTCGATTTGCAGTGCGAGTTCGCGGCCCCTACGAGCCGGCGGTCTGGGGAGACTGTGAAATACAGGATTTATGGATAGCCCATGAGGAGCACCATAGCGACAGTCTTGGAACCGATTTGCTCGGCGAAACACTGTACAAGCCTTCCACCAACTTCCCAAAGAAGATTGTCAGTGTAAATGGAAACGCCAAATTGATATCTGCCAATGACAACACGAACTTCACTTTCCGTGGACGTTTCGCTGATCGCGACGAAGCGCTGAGCATTGACACCCTGACTTCACAGAAAATCCATTCAACGCTGCGCTGGCTTGCAGCAAAAAATGGCACGCTTACCGGCAGCCAGGATATCGTGATTTGGGCGATTGACGACCATCCAACAGACGATGTTCTTAATCCTACCGGGAATTCACACGATGTGTCCGAACAGCTCGACTATCGCACTGATTCCGAAATCCTCGTAGATGCAGGCACCCAAACCTATGTAGATTATGCGCAGCAATTCGGCAAATTGTTGCGCGGATATGGCAACGAAAAGACACTGCAGCAGATGCAGCAGCATAGCCGACGAATAGTCGTGGCTATCTTTGATGCCGCCACTTCGGGACGTCTTAGCGTTACCTTCTACCGGGAATTATCCAAAGACGAGTACATTGAGAACGTTCTTCAATGGCATGAAGATTCTGCATGGTACCTCACTTGTTTTGACAACAAAAACAGCGCGTCTGCAGGTGACGAGGTCCCACGCAGGTCCAAGAAGGCTACCGATAAGCCGAAACCGATTCTATATATCGGCGCGCCATCGTTTGCGGACATTATCAACTGTGTGTACAGCACGGACGATCATAGCAGTGATAGCTACAGACGTTTTGCCAAATATGTAAAAAAACAACTCGTGGAGTGCATGTTTAACAACACGAGTCTTCCCTCATCGCTCATGCAGCCGGCTTTCCACAAGGTCACTCGGCCATCGTCCTATGACAACATATCCGTCTGGCAACATGATTTGGAGGTCGCCTGCAGCATGTGGAAAAAGCATTACATCGATCAAGACAAAAAACTTCCTCTAGAAGAAAGGAACAACATCACCATGGACCTAGACGAAAAGCGAACAGACCGAGATTACTTATTCGGTCAACTGTTTGCGCTTGCCGACAACTTCGAATACAGAGTCTTATTGAAGCAGAATGGCGGAAAGACACCAGAACGCACCACTAACGCTATAAAACTGATGAATAATTTCGTTGCCAAACCATCGACAACGTGGCTGACATTACGGCAGCAGTTGAACCCCTATATCCGCTCATCCACCAATGGGGTGTTTTTCCAGAACGAAGTCGACGAGGTCATGCACAAATTCAAAGAAGGAGACTTCGAAAGCAATAAACCATTGTCACCACTATTCCTGCTCGGCTATTCCCATAAACGCAGACAGCTTATCCAGAGAGCCGATGCCGCCAAGCAACTCAAAGAACAGAACACGGAAAATAAAGGAGAATAAATCATGACCAGCTTGCAACACAAAGTCGATTTCGTACTGACGTTCGCCGTTGAAAACGCCAACCCCAACGGTGATCCTCTGAACGGAAACCGTCCACGCACTACCGCCGAGGGATTGGGCGAGATGTCGGATGTGGCAGAGAAGCGCAAGATCCGCAATCGTCTGCAAGATGCAGGCGAACCGATCTTCGTACAGTCCACAGACCGCACCGACGATGGAGAAAAATCCTTGTCGGACCGCTGGAAAGCCTTTACTAAGACTCTAAGCAAGGAAGATCAAAAGGACCGAGAAGCCCTGTCCTGCAGAGCTTGTGAGCAATGGATTGATGTCCGCTCCTTTGGACAGGTATTTGCGTTCAAAGGAAAGGAAAAGGAAGGAGATGCCTCCGTTTCCATTCCAGTGCGTGGCCCGTTCACCATACAATCCGCATTCTCTCTTGAACCCATCGCCATTGACGACGTACAAATCACCAAGTCAGTGAATGGCGAAACCACAGACACGAATAAAAAATCATCCGACACCATGGGCATGAAGCACCGTGTCTCTGGACGAGCTGTATACGTGACTCGTGGCAGCATCAGCCCTCAGTTGGCAGAAAAGACCGGTTTTACTGAGGAAGACGCGGAGAAAATCAAGGAAGCTTTGCTGACTTTGTTTGAGAACGACGAGAGCTCAGCACGGCCTGCAGGTTCCATGGAAGTGGTGAATCTGGCATGGTTTACGCACAACAACAAAGCGGGCCAGTATTCGTCAGCGAAGGTCCACCGCGCTGCCAAGGTCGATGAAGAAGGTGTCATCACCGTGGATACTACACATATTCCTGACCTTCATTACGAAGTGCTCGAAGGCCGCTAAATCAATCCTGACAGTATTGCCAGCACAAAAGGAGTAACCATGAAAGAGTCAGCGGATTATCCAGAGGATGATTGGCTGGCTCTTTCCGGCCTTCAGCATTTTGCGTTTTGCAGGCGGCAGTGGGCTTTAATTCATATCGAGCAGCAGTGGGAGGATAACTATCTCACGACGGCTGGTTCTCTTGAACACGATAGGGCCCACGATTACAGTGAATCGGAAACGCGCGGCAGCTTGCTGATTATGCGTGATCTGCGTGTGTTTTCGCGGCGGTTGGGAATTACCGGTGCGTGTGATGTGGTCGAGTTCCGGCAATCGGACGCTGGCGTACCGTTGCATGGACGATCCGGCACTTGGCTTCCTTACCCCGTGGAATACAAACACGGTGCGCCCAAGCAAACGGACGCGGATCGCCTTCAACTTTGCGCGGAAGCCATGTGTCTGGAGGAGATGCTGGCCTGTGCGATTCCAGAAGGCGCTTTGTTCTACCAACAGACTAGGCATCGAGAACTGGTCAGTTTTGACGAATCTTTGCGCAATCGAATCGTCACGATGACGGGGGAGATGCACGACTTATTCGCTCGAGGTCATACGCCGAAGGTCAGACCGTCGAAGGCCTGTCGGGCGTGCTCCCTGCGCGATGTCTGTCTACCGAAACTGGTCAGGACGCGTTCGGCGAGACAGTTCATTGAGGAAGCCGTGCGTGGGGAAGTGGAAATCGGGGAGAAGTCAGACCACATATGAAGCAGTTACTTAACACACTGTATGTCACCAGCGATGACGCTTACCTATCGTTGAAGAACGACAATGTCATTGTCCAGCAAGGAGATACCACGCTCGGGAGGATTCCACTGCGCTCCCTAGAAGGCATCATGAGTTTTTCTTATAAGGGCTCGTCGCCGGCGTTGATGGGCAAGTGTTCGGAATTTGGCGTCGGCCTTTCGTTCTTCTCTCCACACGGCCGTTACTACTGCTCGATACTTGGTGAGAAGAATCGAAACGTACTGCTTCGTCGCGAGCAGTTCCGTTTCGCGGACGACGAAGACGAGGCCCTGCCTTTTGCACAGTCGTTCATTATAGGAAAGATCTACAACTGCCGCTGGGTTCTTGAGCGGACCAAGCGCGACCATGCGCTGCGCGTCAACAGCGAGCGTATCGCGGAGCAAAGCGAGAAACTGCGGCAGGCTCTGCTGAACGCGCGCGACTGCACGTCCATCGATGAGCTGCGCGGCGTGGAAGGGCTGGCAGCCAAAGACTATTTCTTCGCTTTCGACGACTTGATTCTGCGCAACAAGGACGATTTCTTCTTCCAGCAGCGTAGCCGCAGACCGCCATTGGATCGGACGAATGCGTTGATGTCATTCGTGTACTCGATTCTGACCAGCGATTGCATCGCTGCCTTGCAGGGAGTCGGGCTCGATCCCTATGTGGGATTCCTGCACACTGACCGACCGGGACGTGCTTCCCTGGCCTTGGATCTGGTTGAAGAATTCCGTCCGGCTATCGCCGACCGTTTCGTGCTGACGCTCATCAACACTGGAGCGGTCAAGCCTTCCCAGTTCGAGATCCGAGAGAATGGCGGCGTGTTTCTTTCCGAGGGCGGGCGCAAAACCGTGCTTGCTGCTTGGCAGAAACGCAAGCAGGAGACAATCACCCACCCGTTCTTCAACGAGAAGATACCGTGGGGATTGGTGCCCCATGCACAGGCGTTGCTGCTCAACCGTGCGATTCGTGGCGATTTGGACGCTTACCCGCCGTTCATGTGGAAGTAGTTCTTCTTGGGAGGGTACTTTGGTCTTGCCGAGGGGCATTGGAGTTTGAGCCAACTAGAGATGGAAACCGGGATGAGGTGTTGGAATGATGGTTGTCGTGGCCTATGACGTCAATACGGAGTCGCCTGAAGGCAAACGCAGACTACGGAACGTGGCTAAAACCTGCATGAAATACGGCCAACGCGTGCAGAATAGCGTCTTTGAATGTTCGGTGTCACCGTCTGACTATCTGATTTTGAAACATGATTTGGCGGAAATAATGGACGAATCGCAAGATAGCCTGCGTTACTACAATTTAGGGGCGAAGTATTCTTCGAAGATTGAGCATCGCGGAAGACAGCGGCACCTGCCAATCGATGACGTGATGATGCTCTAATGTCGGTTCGTGTGACGGTTTTCCATGATGACTGGGCAATGCAAAACCTTACTGTGATGAAGACCAAGGCGGATAAAACGAGGTAGGACAGTATAGGACGATACGATTAAAATCGTGGCTGAGCATCGATGCTTGATGCTGCAGCCATGTGACCAGCGCGAACTCTGAGTTCTCATGAAATACTTGTTCTTTCGCACTGAGATTAATGAATGCTTGGAGACTGATTATGTTCTCCTCGTCGTTTGATAACTCAAAAGTGGATGGTCTGTTGATGTTTTTGGTTCGAGAATTTGTGTATTGAGCGATGTACATGGATTTTCGCGATAAAATCAGTTTTGAGAACAGACGGAGCTTCCATATTATGGAATGCTATGCCCATTCTCGCGGTCGCACCCCACTGGGGTGCGTGGATTGAAATAACAGCGAGTAGACGGTATTGTAGCGTGTCCCGTGTCGCACCCCACTGGGGTGCGTGGATTGAAATGGCTTAACGGTGTCGCCAATACGATATTCGACAGAGTCGCACCCCACTGGGGTGCGAGGATTGAAATAAGCACAAACTCGCCATGACCGGCGGTGGCGCGACCTC
>ERZ856578.1675-NODE-1675-length-40360-cov-8.932130_pt1 | contig 40360 bp, 36 predicted proteins | sample MGYA00514384_ERZ856578 | MGnify/ENA primary metagenome ERZ856578 (study PRJEB29103, sample SAMN06111958) | human gut metagenome | biome: human gut; feature: ankylosing spondylitis patient; material: healthy_person | host: Homo sapiens | place: China:Hangzhou...
AAGTAGCAATAATCATATTATCTTGAATTATCGTCTCGGAATAATGACTAGAAAAAACGTTCGTTTATTTTAGTCATCATATCGAATCTTTATGAATTCAGCATAAAAAAACTCTGTATTTTCCGACTTTAATTGAAATAATATTGGAAAATACAGAGTTAAATATTCAACCTGATGAAAGCTTAAAGTAGCTATTCTTCCTCTTTATTCAATTTTCTGACCAGGTCATCCGCTGCACGAAATTTCATGGTGCTTCTGGGTGCAAGCATCAGAGGTTCCATTGTTTGTGGATTCCTGACAGGACGCGGTTTCTGAAGTATAGGAGAAAAAACTCCAAGGCCACCTATCCTCACCTTGTTTTCAGATCTAACTTCTTCAAATACCGTGTCAATGAAGGTATTCAAAACATTCCGTACAGCACTTTGCGTATACCCTGTCTTTTCAGCAATAGAGTATATCAACTCTCTTTTGTTCATCATATCTTTACAGTTTTAAAATTTTTATTCCGCCAACGATCCACTGTTCCAAAGCAAATCGTTATTATCAAATAGTTTGTTAATTTGTTGCATTTGACTTCCTGACAAATAGAGCTTTTCCAGGCCTTTTTCATAATCGACTAACCGATGAAAATCCGAACCTACATAATCGTAATATCCTTTATCCAACAACATCCGGGCAACCGACCGGGCTTGTTTCCCATACAGGCCGGCCAGCGAGAACAAATTCAACTGAAATTTATATCCCTTGTCTTTCAGAAAATAGTAGTCTTCCTGCGTCATATACTGATATAATTCCGGGTGAGCGATAACAGGTTTATATCCCTCCAGCATAAGATCGAATAAAAATGTCAGGAATTTCTCAGGTGCCGACAAACGGGAAGTTTCCACCAATATCTGCTTACCGGGAAAAGTCAACACTTTACCCCTCTTACGGGCATCAAAACAATTATCCAGCATATATTCAGCAGCCAGATATAATTCAATATCCACAGGACAACACTCTTTCAAAATGGAATATTTTGCCTGTAAAAGCTCTAATGAATTATTCGTACATTCCTCCGCAATATGGGGAGTAAGGAAGATCCGTTTCACACCGACCTCCCTCATTCTCTCCAATGCTGTTATCGAATCCATTAAAGACTCCGATCCCCCGTCCACATTGGGAAGCAGATGCGCATGCACATCCGTCATCCCCTCGAGCAATGTGGTATAAAGAATGTTTCTCTTTGGTACAATCCAGGTTAACATAACAAATTCAATATTTATTTCTTCTTTTCATTCCCGTATCCATAGCCATAGCCGTACCCATATCCGTAGCCATAACCATAACTTGAATGATTATAGCGTACACCGTTCAAGATCAGACTCATATTCTTGAATTTATCCTGTTTATACAGCTTTTCCAACTCAGGAAGTTGCCGGCGATCCATCAATCCGGCACGCAGGATATAAATGGTCAGGTCAGCTACACGATTAATAATTGCCGCATCTGCGACCAAACCGGCTGGCACGTTATCCAGAATAATATAATCATACCGTTTCTTCAACTCTTCAATCAAAGTATCCAAACGAGTACTCAACAATAGTTCGGACGGATTAGGAGGTACAGGCCCGGTATGAATGATATCCAGGTTTTCCGCTAGTTCTCCTTTTCCAATGATAGAATCGATATTATCCACTTTCCCGGATAAATAATTAGTTATCCCCATGTTAGTAGCGCTACTAACATGGCTGCTAAGGGTACCCTTACGAATATCGAGGTCGACCAGTATCACCTTCTTACTGGTCAAGGCAAAGCTCATGGCCAGGTTCATCGACACAAATGTCTTACCGGCATTCGGATTGAAAGAAGTGAACATCACCACTTTCATGTCTTTCGCTTTCACACGCATGAAATCCATATTCGTACGTACAATACGGAATGCTTCCGAAATACTGTCGCGTCCGTTTTCACGCACCACTATCTCATCCTTATTCTTCCTGTCACGTAAAGGTATCTCTCCCAGGAACGGGATCGATACGGCATCTTCTACATCCTTGCGCGTACGCACAGTCGTGTTCATAACCACTTGCAACCAAATAATCCCCGACGGGATAGACAATCCAAGCACCACAGCCGCCAGTAAAATCATCATCGACTTCGGCGCTATCGGGTTTCTGCTCCCCTGGGCCGCGTCGATGACACGGGCATTACTTTCGGTAATTGCCTGCGACAAAGCATTTTCTTCCCTTTTATTCAATAAGTAGAGGTACAATTCTTCCTTGATTTTCTGCTGGCGCTCAACCGACAACACATATTTCTGTTGCGTCGGTACAGCCGAAATACGACGGCTGGTCTGTGCCTCCCGTTCCTTGATATTCTTTATTTTGATATTCAGTCCGACAATCAGGTTATCGATGGCCCGGATAATAGTCTGCTTCATTGCTCCCAACGAATTGTTCAAATCCATTACTACCGGATTCTTATTACTACTGTTACTGATCAGTTTGTCACGCTTCAGTAGCAGGTTGTTATATTCGCTAATCTGGCCTTCGATATTCACATCTGCAATACCGGTATTAGCTGGTATCAGATCCGAGCTTTTATGCGGGTCTATCAGGTAATCGCGGATATATTTAGCCAAAGTCAGCTGGTTCTCCAAACCGAGCCCTTCCTGGCTGTATTGGCTGCTCTCCTGCAGATACATCCCTGTTTCGGAACTGATGTCGGTCAACTGGTTTTCCCGTTTATAGGTCTCGATATCGGCATCAACGCTTCCCAATTCTTTTTCAATAATGATCAGACGGTCATTGATAAAATCGGAAGTATTCACCGTCACCTGGTTCTTATCGTTTATCGCATCTTCATTATAGACAGCGATCAACATATTCAATACATCCTCTGCCCGTGGAATAGAAACATCCTGCAAGGTCAGGTTAATGATCGTTGCCGTTTTACTGGCTAATGCCACCTGAAGGGTATTACTGTAACCCAAAGCAACATCCACCCTGTTCTTTTTCACAACAGCCACCGGCTTGCCGAAATATTTATCCGAATAATACAAGGTCGGAGTAACCACCAGCTTTCCGATAGATGTAATCACCGTATCGTTCAACACCACCTTCAACATTTTTGTCTCGTCCGTTGAAAAATCCGACAACATCACTTCCGTCTCCGTCAAAGGAGTCACATTCAACGAAAAAGCCTGTGTCGCCTCCGCTTCCGGAAACTGCACGGCAATAGGTGACTGGGTATAGAGTTCGACCGTACGCAACCCCTCTTTCACCGTATAACCGATATCCAGGTTCAAGCGTTCGGCCACGATACTCATCAATCGCTTCGACTTGAACACCAACACTTCGTTGTCCACATTACTTTTGACATTGAACATGTTCAATTCTTCAAAAGCAGCCGATTCACTCAGGCCGCCTCCCTTCGTATTATCTTTTATCAGAACCGAAGCCGTACGCGTATACACTTTCGGCGCCCATTTCAGATACAGGAAGGCCGCTCCGCAACAAATCAGAACGGATAAAAGGAACCAGTACCAGTTAGCCAGGACAATATGGAAAAGATCTTTCAGATTCAGTTCGTTTTCTTCCCCTCTCAAATAAGTAGTTTCTTGTTCAGAATTCATTAGGTTCTCCGATTATTTAAATATTAATACCGCGATTGTCGTCAGCAATGAAATAACAGACACCCAGACACCGATGGAGTTATTCTGGTTAATGCTGCTCTGGCCTGCCTTCGCCTTGTTCGGTTCCACATACACAATATCGTTTTGCTGCAAATAATAGCAAGGAGAGTTAAATATATCTGCCGAGCGCAGGTCATGGAAAAGGATCGTACGCTTTCCGTCGTTTTCACGGATCACCCCTACCCGGTCGCGACGTCCGTAGATGGTCAGGTCGCCCGCCATGCTCAATGCCTCCAACAAGGTGATACGATCGCCGGAAATAGTAAAGCTACCCGGACGGCTTACTTCCCCCATCACGGATATTTTAAAGTTCAGGAACTGCACCGTCACGATCGGATCTTTGATTAGGTCGCCTTCAATCAATTTGTTCTTGATCAACTCCGTCAATTGCATACGTGTCAATCCTTCCGCATGGATCTGTCCCAGAATCGGGAAATCGATATTACCGTTCGTATCCACCAGATATCCTAATACACGTTGCTGACCAGTACTGGCAGACCCCAACTGATAAGTTATCATCGGCATATTGAATGGCAATGCCAGTTCCGGATCACGGCTGTTCACCATAATGGCCAGCAGGTCGTCGCTATGGATAATCACTTCATATTTCTGCTCGATCTCCTGCTGTTTTAAGGGGACGACATCCTGCAGATAGATAATTTTCTTGGTAGACGTGCAGGCGGACAAAAACACCGCCATGCAGACTACCAGATAAGCTACATATTTCACCTTCATACTCTTCTGTTTCGGATTATTTATTCACCAGAGCCACCGGAATGTGTTCCATGACTTGCCCCCTTTTCAGTTGTTATAACCAGGTCTACCCCATCGTATTTAACAACCGGAATAGTCAAAGCGACAGTCTGCCCTCCGAATACGACCGGAAAACTAAATACGGTTGTCGTTGTCCGTTCGACAATGGAAACAGTCGTTTTCATGTCGCCGCTTATTCTGGCATCGCGCTTCAATGTCATTTCGCCGACACTCGGAGCTCCCCCTACCAACGATGCCAGAGTCAGTTCGACTGCACCGGATAAAGCAGTAATATCGCTATCGCTCAAACCGGCCAATTGCTTCTTTAATAAATCGCTTGTCGTTCCGTCTATTTTCCATCCCAAATGTGATGTTACGTCGATCGACTGTTCCTGCGAATCCATTTTTCCCAGGTTATCAATCACAATCGATTTCAGATTTTCAGTCTTGGAAGTTCCTTTCTGTGACGAGCAAGGCACGCCGAACGAGTGATTTGAAAAGCCATCGATGGAAGTCACATAATATCCGTTACCGTTATAATCTGCTGCTCCTGTCTCACTCCACACGCCATTCTTTTCCACATAATGTTTTACATCGGCAAAATAGACACCTTTGCCTGTCGGATTTTTCATCCGCAATTCAATCGGTTTCTCAAACGACTGGCCGTCGGGTTCACAGTTTACAGTAGAAAGACTGGCACGTACCGTACCTGCCTGAGTCTTTTTAGCACCCTCTTTATAAGCAGTTACCGTTATATCTGTTGCCGATTTAACCGCACCTGCCGGAAAGGTCAACTCGATCATCTTCCGCTTTACTTCTATCACCGTCTGTTCTACATCGGAGGAAATTGTCACCGGCGGATTTTTTGTTTCCAGCTCCTGTGACAGTAATACGATACTTTGTTTTTTAGCATCCGCCGGGAAACCGACTTCCGCCGTCACTGTCACATAGCCACTCTTTTCGAAAGTAACGATACAATCATCTTTCGATTTCATTTCCAACTGGAACGTACCATCTGCAGCCGTTGTTGCTTCAACGCTCGAAGCACTGACTTTTACACCCTCGAGAGCGTTGTTCTCCGATATCACTTTCCCGGCAATATAATAGACCTCCGCATCCAGCGGATTTTCCACAATGACAGGAGTCGGTTCATCTTTCTTACAGGAACTAAATCCTACACCAATTGTCACAGCAAGAGACATAGCCATGCTGACAACCAAATACTTGTTCGTTTTCATTTCGTCTTCTTTTTTGTTTATAATTATTTTGATACTATTTAAACCGTTCAGCCAGACCGACCAGGTTATCTTTAATAAAATCAGGATTGTAATACCCCCGGCTCCTGTTTTCATCCGGACGTGTTTTGTAAGAGCGTCCCAGCTTCCGTGAAGTATACCAGGGGCCGGACTGTGCTTCATACTGCCAGTCGAAATACTCCGGCAAACGTACCCGCACAGCCTTATGTTTACTGCGTTTTTTGCGTGGCAGGGGAATAGCAAAATGGAAACCGCCGTTCGCCTCCCCACCGGAATACATGGCAAACAAACCAACTGTAACCTCCCCGAAATGGCGGCTACAATCCCCACGTACCCCATAATCGCCATAGATATAGCGGTGGGCCGACAAGTCGAATTGCAGATTATAGTAGGGTTCGTTATAACGGATCAAAGCAGTTCCGCTGACCCTTTTCCATTGTGTCACCTCCCATTTGCCGCCGTAGAATGTAGACGAACCGGTTAGTCCTCCGGTCAACCCGAAAGCCCAGCGATCCGAATTGGCTCGATACAAAAGATCCAGGTCCACACCGATCCGGTTCTGGTTAAAATTACCCACACTCAATGCGGCAAATATATTCTTCGGCAAACGGATCTCCTGACGCAACACCAGCATCCCGGCACGGATATAATCCATCTCTCCCACCAGGTTATTCCACACCGGGAAGATAACCTGTCCAGTGAAAGAAGCTCCTTTCCAAAGTCCGACCTCCACAGCCGGAGCGATATTCAACACCGTTCCGTATATCTTATCCAACCAGGAGTTTTGCAGTTTGACCTGCGGGTATAATACCAGATCGACCTTTCCGGCCGAGCGGTTCACCGCTTTTGCCCCTTTCAAAATCTTCATCACCTCATCCGTATCGTAACTAATCGCCAGCCCCTTCATCACGGCTGCCAGCGATACCTCTTCCTGCCGGTAAGCGACCAACGCTTCCCAGCCTAACGATACCGTAATTTGAGGTATCCGGTCTTCCAATACGACCAATCGCATATCTCCTTCGACATCCGGATCATTCAGCAAAGTCCGGATCACGTCAAACAATCCGCGATAAGTACCCCGGTACACATTGTCCTCATAAGCGATACAAACCCCGTCAGCCTGTGCCACAACCTTTACATTCTCCATACCGAGACTGACAAGCCTATCCTCCACCGTCGCATTCCCTTTCCAACAGAACAGATTGCCCAGAAGGAGTAAACAAAGTATATGATATATTTTCACCATTTAAATTCGTATCTTATCCCCGCAGAGACAGCTTTGAAATCGTAACAAAAAGCATGTAAGGAAAAATGATTGAAAAGCTGTGCGGCAGCCCCTATACTAACGGCTTCCGCATCATATTCGGCCATCAGTGTAACAGACCTCAAAAAAGCCGGACTATAACCCACTCCACCGAAAATACCTTTCCGGTAACTATCTTTACGAAACGGGATATTTCCTCCCAGGGAAAAGCCCAGGTTATGGCCACCCAATAACAGATGCTTTGTCCCGACAATATATACAGATGAGAAAAAGCGGTTGCCTGCAGCACTCTTAAACATATTCAGTTCGCCGGTAGTAAACGCGTCATTCGATCCTACCACGATGGCCGGCCACCATTTCCCCTCTTTCAATGGACGAAAACGCAATGATACGGAACGATCCTGATTCCATTTACTCCCCTTCTCGAACTCCCCATGAAGCAAAGTGCAACGATAGGCCACTTCCAGGAACGGCAGGAAAGTTATATTCACAAAATAATTCCCGGTATTATACTCCCAGTTGGAAGGCATCATTGCTTCAGGCAGAAAATTAGCCCCTCCCATAAAAGTTCCGTCTGCCTGCATGTCTGCTGTCGGGATTGTCAACAACCCCGTCACTCCCAATGAATATTGAGCGTGAAGGCAAGCAGCCATCAGCAGCAAACAGGCAGATAGAACCAGTTTCTTTAACCGGATTGATATATTCATCATCGATACATTCTTTTAAGGTTCTCCCAGCACCTCCACAATACACCCTACCTGGCGTGGTGTGAGAATACGTTGCGTACGGTTCCAGCCTGTCTTTGTCAAGCAACGGATCAAACCGCCATTCGCCATCACCCAGGCTTTCAACCGGCGGGAAGCAGCCGCGGGAGTCAGTGTCGGACTATACAACACGCCTAGTTCCATCCAGGTAAAACTGCGGTTCTTCCACTTTCTTTCCTCTTCTTCTTCCACAGACTTTATCTTGCCTTTTTCATCTTCCCGTTTCATACCCACCTCCAGTCCATAGTGGCCGGACGTTTCTGCCTCCGCGACAGACCGGCCAGGTGAGCAATCCCGATATTCAGGCGACGAAGTGCCTGCATCCTATTCGTTGTATCCGTAATGCCGGACAACGTCTGTATCCCTGTCCGGATACGTTCTAATAACAAAGCCTCTTCCGAAGGCGAGTCCTGTACAAGCTTTTTCCGGAGATAACTGGTAAACCGGTCTTTTCCCCAAAGCCGGAACAACGAGTCGGGATCCTCTCCCTCCGGTAATTCTACCCCGTAAGCCCGTATGCCCTGCATCCTAAGAAGATAAACGGCCTTTTCCGAAGCTTTTCTTCCGGCAGTATCTGCATCCAGCATCACCAGCACCCGTGATGTATATTTCTTCAGCAACGCAATATGACCATCGCATAAAGCTGTACCGCAAAGCGCCACTGTATTCCTGAATCCCGCTGCATGCATCGCCAGCACGTCTTTGTAGCCTTCTACCAGTATGGCATATTGTTTTTCCCTGATCACCTTACGGGCGATATGCAATCCGTAAAGGATCTCATTCTTACGATAAAGTTCACTGGTCGGCGAATTGATATATTTAGGAGAGTCTGAGGTCTCCGTCAGTCGACGCGCCCCAAATCCTACCAGTATACCTTCTTCATCCCGTATCGGAAATACCAGCCGGTTACGCATCGCTTTCCATTCCCCGACAACCATAGCCGGTGAAGTTCCTACCCCAAAATCAAGCCAGGTCGGAGTCAGGTCCGAATCTCCGGAAACGGCAGGGAGGAGAGACGCAAAAAACAGAAGGTTTTGTTTCTCTGTTTCACATACCCGCTTTGTCAATTTGACTTCGGGTTTGACTTCAGATTTAATTTTCAATTTTCCATTTTCCATTTTTAATTTCTTCACCGCTTCCCCAAACGACACCCTTTCTATCTTCTGTAAAAAATGGATCACATCCCCTTTCTCCCCGCATGCAAAACAGGTAAAATATTGCTTCTCCGGGTTAACAGTCAAAGAAGGGTGGTGATCTTCATGGAACGGACAAAGCCCCAGCAGGCTTTTGCCTTTCCGTGTCAGCTGCACATACCGTCCGATGACCTCTTCGATCTGCGGAGCCGACTGTTTTATATTGTTTATTTCCTGATGTGTCATGATGTTGCAGTATTACGATAGTCCGTGATTTTTGTATACGAAGGATTATAACGGAACCGTGCAATGCCGGTCGCCCCGTTTCTGTTCTTCACAATATAGAGTTTGCCTACTCCTACCAGGCTTTCACCCGTCCGCTCATCTTTCGTAATGCCATGCTTCTCGGGACGGTAAACAAATACGACACAATCCGCCACCTGCTCGATCGTACCCGAATCCCTCAGGTCGCTCATCACCGGGATATGTGCCCTGTCGGCACGTGTATCACAGGCCCGGTTCATCTGCGAAACAAGCAGTACCGGACAATTGGCCTCCAAGGCCAGCTGTTTCAGGGCTACCACATTACGCCCCACAACCTGGTCCTGCGTTTCATTCTTCTGGCGGACAGACGACAACAGGTGCAAATAATCGATTACCACCAGATCACACTCCCCTTGTTTGCTTTTCAGCATCACTTTGGCACGTATATCGCTGACGGTGTTACAAGGCGTATAATCCATATAAAGAGGAAGATGTTCCAGTTTGCGGCTTGCTTCTTTCAATTGCTCCAGTTCCTTATCGGTCAGTCCGCTGATCCGCAAATGATCCGGATCCACATCCGTCATACCGGCCAGGATACGGTTCAGCATCTGCAAATCCGACATTTCGAGGCTGAACAAACAGACATGTTTCCCTTCCTTCGCTGCATTGACGGCTATATGTAGTGCCACTGCAGTCTTCCCGTCGCTCGGACGGCCACCCAGAATGATGATTTCACCCCTGTGCAAACCACCCGTTACATAGTCAAGCTCCTCTATCCCGGTCAATAAACGGGTCACATCCTCCGATGCCTCGGCACGCCTATTATGCCATTGTAAAGCTTCCTCCGCCAATTCTCCTACCGTACGCATCACTTTTCCCCCGGCAGTGTCGCGCCGAAGCTCCAGCAAAGACTGTTCCGCTTCCGCAATCAGCTTGTTGGGATCGGCATCGAATTTCCCGGAACTAAAATTCAACGTCACGAACAACTGCATCAGACAGCGTAATTTATATTGCCGCTTAACCTCTTCGGCATAACGTATTACATTCTCCGCATTGCGCACATTCAGCATAGCCGGAAGCAGGAACGACAATCCGTTCAGTTCCTCCCAGCGGGCTTCATCCAGCCGGCGCATTCCGGTTTCGACCGTCACCATATCCGGCTGCACACCATGATCGTACAAATCCATGATCACACCGAAGACAAATCCCAGCGATTTATCCGAAAACATCTCCTTACGTAACATCGTGGAAACCTGCATCGGAGCATCCAATGAGGTCATCAGGCAACAAACCAGCGTACTTTCCAGTTCGAAGGTGGTCATACCTGCCATTTCCGTATTATTCGTTTTATCCGCATCCATCAGGCATACCCCCTTTCCTCCGGATTCATATCCTGCATGTTTCGACCTCCCATTGTACGTTCAACGTCGGCCATCCTGCGTCCGGCTTCTCCGGCCGAAGCATCCTGCCCACCGTTCATTTCCGGTTCGTGCCCGGAGAAAAGATCATAATTGCAAATCCCGATACGGGTACCTCCCTTTACTGCGTTCAACACGATCAGTTTTTCCATTTCAAGTATCTTCAGGTAATAACCTACCGAACCGAGACTGATAGCCGTGAAACGGGCCAGTTCCAAATAAGTACCCACATATTCTCCCCTACGGCAAACATGTTTGTTTTTTCCCAGCATCACTATTCCATCACGAAAAAAACTCAATGTGATCAGTGCCATATATATACGGGCCAACTGACACTTTTTTTTCTCCGGATGCAAAGACTGGTTTAATAACTTGCGCGGCATTTTGATAAACGCTTTTCCCAGGAAATCTGTTACCTGGCTACTGTTTTGAAGATCTTTGTTCATAACCGTAAATATTAATATCTGTTAGTATTTACGTTGTTATACGATTTCTATTTGCAGAAATCATTGAGTTATCTCGCTTCTTCCCTACACTCTATTTGCTTTCTATTCGACCGGAAACGGTTCCTCTTTAATATAGTAAGAAGTATTTCTTTTTATAAGAAATTTATAAATACAAGATTTTTCCATTTTTTCGGAAAATAAGACCGTATATCAACGACTAAAACAAAGATAGACAGTAGGTTTCGTATATAAAAAACTGTTTTTCGCGTATATTTCACAATCTAACAAGCGATATATCAGCTTGTTAATTACTTAAAATTCCTTCTCTCCTGGCAGGTTCCAGCTTTATCTCCATTTTGATTCCATCATGGATATGCTGATAATCCTCATGAGCCGCTTTCAGCAGGTTGCAAATATAGGTCTGCTCGTAGCCTGTATTGAACACCAGATTGATAAATCCGGCTAATTCTTCATACGAACACTCTTCAAACATACCATATCGAAACATTCCCGACATATACTCGATAAACAATTTCGGCTCCACTATCCGGATTCGCTCCAGATTAGCCGGCCCGATATCATATCCGCAATACTGCAATATCTTCTCCCTGTAATTAGTAAAAAACGATTTAGCCAAAGCGTTCCATGTTTTCCTTTTTCTTATCTCCGGATCCCCTAACAACAAAGCCAGTAATAAAATATAATGGCTGTTATTCTTCACTCTTTCAATCGATTCTTCCAGGGAAGGATACGACAAATATTTCCCCGTTATTTCACGAACGGTCTTTTTAAAAAAACGATTATTCTTTGTACAATTTGCTTGTTTATATTATTAATCATATTCATTCTCCAATTAGGCATCCATATAGCCTGCGAGATTGTGAAATGATATACCCTTTATATGCAAAACATACATGTTTCGCGTTTAAAACATATATGTTTTAACGTTGAAACACCCGTGTTCTGAAGCCTGTTAATTAACTGTCGTTATCTGCTCCTATCCCACTCTTACTGCACCTATCTGTCTGTGGGTTTTCAGGCCACCGTACCTTTGTAATGTTATCGATAACCAACAATTTTCAATTATTAATTTTTAAATTCCAAACTATGCCATTAAAGTACAGACTTGTAAAACGTAAGGACATGAGCAAGGGGGCTGCCGAAGGAACCGAGCTCTACTTTGCCCAGACCAGTATTACCAAAAAAGTAGATCTCAACCGTATCTGCGCCCGTATCAGCAAATACAGCACAGCCAGCCGCGGTGATATTCTACTGGTTTTAGACGGTTTTATCACCGTCATGAATGAATCCCTTGCCGATGGCGAATCGATCCATTTGGGCGATTTCGGCAGCTTCCGTATGGTAGCCGGTAGTAAAGGGGCTGCTACTGAAGAAGAGTTTAAGACCTCTTTGTTCAACCGTGCTCATATCGTTTTCTATCCGGGAACGATGTTAATGAACCTTGTTCGCGATGCCAGTTTTGAAAAATGGGCCATTCCTGGTTCAGTTACCACCCCCTCGGAAGGTGAAGACGACCGTCCGGTAATCGAATAATATCATGACAAAGCAGAATTACATCAAACAGTACCTGCCTCTCGCCCAAAAGGCGGGAGAGCGGTTCGGAATGAATCCGATCATCATCCTGGCTCAATCGGCTATTGAAACGGGTTGGGGCGAAAGCTCGCTGGCCAAGGAGTATAATAACTTTTTCGGTATCACCGCCTACGGCCGTCCTAATCCTTTCTGGGATGGTGGGCGGACAGACTTGTCTGCCACAGGAGGCCGACCAGCTCTCTGGTTCCGCCGGTATCTCACTGCAGAAGATAGTTTTCTCGATTTCGCCCGTCTGATCCACTCGGCCTATCCCGTGGCTGCCACGCTCACCTTTTGTCCTTCGGCTTACGCCAAGGAGATCGCTTACAGCAAATACATCAGCGAAGTGAATGGCGACAACCGTGCCGCTTATCAGCGTATGCTGGTATCGATTTGCAAGTCGATAGAACGGTTATTACCTAATTAATAAATTATTATCATGAATGTCCTTGAAACAATTCTCAACTTCCTCACCAGCCTTGCCCGGATCATCTTCCCCCGCAAGCGAAAACCGGCAGCCGGTGACTGCCCCTGTCCTCATCCTCTGCCTGCTCCTCCTGAGCCTCCTCTCCCTCCTAATGAGGGAGACGGAAGTGACCCTGACCTGCATCGGGGCGATACTCTCGCTCTCGCCCAGGGAGACTGGGGAAGCCACAAAAACCGGGAAGCCGACTGGCTCGGAATGTCCGGATACAGCTTGATGCTGATGGGCGGGGTCGGGTGTCTTTATAAGTGGTTTATAGGGTAACAGTTCCTCTCTCAGGAAAGACTGGGGGTGTGTCACAAGTGTAATTGGTGATACACTCCCTCCTACTTCAACAAATTATTTTCTCCAAACCATCTTATTTACCACCCCTGTATAACTCTGTATCAGCTTGACTACCTTCACCGATACATTCTCATCCGTATAATTAGGAACAGGAATTCCTAACGCACCGTCCTTATTCATCTCGACTGCTACATCCACTGCTTGTAATACCTGTTCTGTCGTAATACCGGCTAAGATGAAATTTCCCTTATCCAATGCTTCCGGACGTTCCGTACTGGTGCGGATACATACCGCCGGAATCGGATTGCCGACAGACAGGAAGAAACTGCTTTCCTCAGGCAGCGTACCCGAATCGGACACGACAGCAAAGGCATTCATCTGAAGATGATTGTAATCATGGAATCCTAACGGTTCATGTTGTATCACACGCGGATCGAACCGGAAACCACGCTGCTCAATAAACTTCTTCGAACGGGGATGGCAGGAATAAAGAATGGGCATATCGTATTTCTCTGCCATCGCATTTACCGCATTCATCAGGTTGAAGAAGTTCGTTTCCGTATCGATATTCTCTTCCCTGTGGGCAGACAATAAGATATATTTTCCTTTCTTCAATCCCAGACGTTCCAGTACATTGCTTGCTTTGATCTTTTCCAGGTTATTATGCAATACCTCAGCCATCGGCGAACCGACCACATAGGTTCGTTCCCTCGGCGTACCGGCAGCATTCAGATACCGGCGTGCATGTTCCGAATAACACATATTGACATCGGCCGTCACATCCACGATGCGGCGGTTGGTTTCTTCCGGCAGACATTCGTCGAAACAACGATTACCCGCCTCCATATGAAAGATAGGAATATGCAAACGCTTTGCACCGATTACCGAAAGGCAGGAGTTCGTATCTCCCAAGACCAGCACGGCATCAGGCTTTACCTCCACCATCAGTTTATACGATTTGGCAATGATATTCCCGATCGTTTCCCCCAGATCCGCCCCTACGGCATCCAGATAATAGTCAGGGGCACGAAGTCCCAAATCATCAAAGAAAACCTGGTTCAGTGTATAATCGTAATTCTGTCCGGTATGGACTAAGATTTGATCGAAGTACTGATCGCATCGTTTAATAACGGCTGCCAACCGGATGATCTCTGGACGGGTGCCTATAATGGTCATTAATTTTAATTTATTCATAATTCTATCTTTTATACTTCCTCAAAATAAGTATCCGGACGGTTTGGATCGAAAGGTTCATTGGCCCACATAAAAGTCACCAGCTCTTCCGTATCGGAAAGATTAATGATATTATGCGTATAACCGGGAATCATTTCTACGACCTCTATCTTTTCCCCGCTGACCTCAAAATCGATTACTTCATCCGTTCCGATCTTACGAAGCCGGATCAAGCCATGACCGCTCACCACCACGAATTTCTCATTCTTGGTATGATGCCAGTGCTGGCCTTTCGTTACCCCCGGTTTGGAGATATTGACTGAAAACTGTCCCCGGTCAGGCGTACGGATAATCTCCGTAAAACTACCGCGATCATCTGTTTTCATCTGTACCGGATAGCTGAATTTCTCTTTCGGCAGATAAGACAGATAGGTCGAATACAACTTCTTTGTGAAAGGATCGCCCAAATCAGGTACACTTAAATTATTCGGCATTTCCTTAAAAGAATAAATCAGGTCAACAATGCCTCCCAATGTGATCGTATGAACCACAGGAACGGCACAAAAGTCTTCCTCGTGATGCTCCCCACCCGACAAAGCAGCAATCAGTTCATCCACCACATCATCCACATACACCAGGTTCATAACCACACTCGAATCATTCACCCGGATAGGCAGATCATTGGCTATATTATTACAGAAAGTAGCGACAGCACTGTTATAGTTCGGTCTGCACCATTTTCCGAACACATTCGGGAAACGATAAACCAGAACTTTCGCTCCGGTTTCCTTTGCATACTCGAAGAATAAGTTCTCTCCTGCCCTTTTCGATTCGCCATACGGATTATCCAAAGCTGTCTGCGTAGACGACGAGATCATCACCGGACAAGTATTATTATACTTTTTCAATGTATCCAGTAAAGTAAATGCAAAGCCGAAGTTACCCTTCATAAATTCCGCCTGGTCTTTCGGACGGTTCACACCCGCCAGGTTAAAGACGAAATCAGCTTTCTTACAATAGACATCCAACTCAGCCGGATCGCTGTCTATATCATATTCGAAGACCTTTAGATCAGTTCCCGAAACAGGATAATTCCGGGCTTTCCCCGATTGGATATTATGGAGTTGGGAAACAAGGTTCCGACCGACGAATCCTTTGGCGCCAGTAACTAATATGTTCATTACATTAAAATTGATTTATTCGCTTCTGATTTCTCTTGGTTTTGCCCGTTCGATCAGTCCAAGATCTTCCTGAATGAAACGTAAGCGGAGTAATAGTTTTTTCATGCCTTCCACATCCAGACGTGTGGTGTTATGGCTGTGATAGTCTTCAATCTTAGAGAGACATTCGCTTCCTTCAGTAAAGAACTTATCATAATTCAGATCGCGTGTATCGCAAGGAATACGGTAATATTCACCCATATCGATCGCTTTCGCCATCTCCTCCCGGGTAACCAGTGTTTCATACAGTTTCTCTCCGTGACGCGTACCGATCACCTTCACTTCCGTATCCAGATACTTTGGATCGATCTGTGCGTATGTCTCTTTCAAGGCTTGTGCCAGAACAGATAGAGTAGCTGCCGGAGCTTTTTGAACAAACAGATCGCCGTTATGGCCATGTGTAAAGGCATAGATTACCAAATCGACTGCATCATCCAGGGTCATCATGAAGCGGGTCATTTCCGGATCGGTAATAGTGATCGGCTTTCCTTGTTCTATCTGTTCCACCCAAAGAGGGATCACCGAACCACGGCTCGCCATCACATTCCCGTAGCGGGTACAGCAGATAGTAGTCTGCGCACCTTCGCCCAACTCACGTCCTTTAGCAATCGCCACCTTTTCCATCAAAGCCTTGGAGATACCCATTGCATTGATCGGATAAGCGGCCTTATCTGTTGAAAGGACAACTACATTTTTCACTCCATGTTCGATTGCAGAAAGCAATACATTTTCTGTTCCTCCTACATTCGTCAGTGTTGCTTCCATCGGAAAGAACTCGCAACTGGGCACCTGTTTCAATGCCGCTGCCGAAAACACATAGTCTACACCACGCATCGCCACATCCACAGAGTTTTTGTTACGCACATTCCCGATATAGAATTTCACTTTAGGATTTTGCAAAGCGTGACGCATATCGTCTTGCTTCTTTTCATCACGGCTAAAGATCCGGATTTCTTTGATATCGGAATCCAAGAAACGCCGAAGGACGGCATTACCGAAAGAACCGGTGCCTCCGGTGATTAGGAGGGTTTTGTCTGCAAAAATACTCATGTTATTTTATTTGTTAATTATTTAATGATCTTAAATAAGATTCATGCAAATGATAATATCGTTCCATGAAAAGAAGATATACCCCACACAACATAACTAATATTGTTACCAGATATAACCAATGATTTATCGGCAATAAAATCATACCAAAAGAGACAAGCAATTGTAATATCATATAGAATGATGAAACAACGACATGCGGTATTTTCAATTCGTTTGCCATCAACTGATAGGCATGTTTACGATGCGCTTTCCCCAGGTTTTCATGCAACAAGATGCGGTGACAGATCGTTAATACCGAATCCACTCCATATAAAGCAAGAAACACGATATAAGTAAAATCACCGGTCTGCAAGATTAATTTTCCAAGAGCGAACACGACAATAAAGGCTATGCTCAACGAACCCACATCCCCAGCAAAACACCTCGCCCGTTTACGAAAGTTGAAGAAACAAAAGACCAATAAACTAAGTAGCGTTATCCATAGAAAATCCGCATCAATAAACGACATTTTATGGTTAAGATAGATTAAGGGTAATAAAACCGCAATGGAATATCCTCCTGTGATACCATTGATTCCATCCATAAAATTATAAGCATTCGAGATACCCACACAAACGACAAGAGCTAAAAGGATAATCCACCAACTCTGCCAGTTAAGAATGCCGAACTGATAAAACATCAAGAACATCGCTACAAACTGCACGACCAAACGCACACTATCCGGTAAAGAGCGAATATCATCTATAAAACTAACAGTAGCGACCAACGTCACCCCTATTAAAAACCACGGATATTGAAAACCGAAGAAAGCACTCCCAATCCAGCATCCGACCAAAAAGATAATTCCTCCCCCACGCAACACCACCTTTGAATGAGAGCTACGCTGATTCGGTTTGTCGATGATATTACACTTGTCGGCAATACGGAAATAGATCAGCTCTGCCATAAGCAGCACTGCAAAAATCAACAGATACAACATATATCAAAAACTTTTAATCGTCTTGATTAAACCATCTTTTGCTCTGACCGGCATTTTATCCATCCCCAAAGCCGACTTTATCTTCCGGTTGGAAACAACATAATTTTCAGTCAGCTTGGCCAAACGTTCCCTGTTCAAGGGCAGATGCAGTCCCCCCCCGAAACTAGCCAACATCTCCATCATCTTTTTGTTCAAATGCCAGATATGTGCCTTCTGTCCCGTAGCCTCACAAATAACGGTTATCAGTTCGTTGGTCGACAGAGCCTCGTCGTCAGCCATATGATAAATGCCCGAAGACACCTCTTGGGTCAACAGGCCTTCTACGACATAGCACAAATTATCGATAGAAGTAAATGTCCGTTTGTTGTCGAAAGCTCCCAACGGCCATGGAATCCCTTTCTTCACCACCTGATAGAGCAAATTCAGGTTCCCCTTGTTACCTGGCCCATGAATCATACACGGACGCAATATATAGACCGACTTGTCAACCGGCCATTTCCCTTGAATATACTCCTCGGCCTTGATCTTACTCTCGCCGTACGGCCCTTTGGGAGAAGGCACCACCTCTTCGGTCAGGATCTCTCCCACCACCTGGTGGGCAGCCGCTTTCACCGAACTGAAGAAAACAAACTTTTTCGCAGAAGAAGCCAGAAAATAATCATATATCTTCTGCGTCAGTCCTGTATTGATATCAAAATAAACCTGGGCCTTCGACCGGTTCTTCGTATCATGCGCCTTCCCGGCTAGATGGATGATGGCATCCACTTGGGGAAGCCTCCCCTTTTCTAAATCATTCCAGTTATATGTTTTCAAGATACCTTCCTTTTCAGGCGCCACAATATCCAATCCGTAAAGCGAATGATTTCCTTTTAAGGCCTTCACCAAATTAGAACCCACGAAGCCGTGGATACCGGTTATTAATATTTTCATATCAAACTATTTACCAAATCAACATATTGTTTCGTCACCTTTTCTTTCGTGTAAGAACGATGTATCACATCATAACCATTATGCCCCATCCGTTGCAGTTCCTCACGCGATACAGATGCTAACCACTGCGCCATTTCATCCACCTTCTTGTCGAAATCTTTCTCTGTAATAAGCTTTGCACAATTATGCTCCTTCGTAAAATTCACAATAGGAGTTTTATCACCGGAACATATAAGCAAAGGTCTTTCACACGCCATGATGGTATAAACCTTGGATGGAAATCCCATCATTTCCATCCAAGGTGCCATAAAGATGAACTGTACATCACTATACGCCAATATACTTGGCATCAGATAACGAGGCTGGTAATCGAGGATATGCAACTTCTCCAACCCCTTCTTCTCTTTCTCTTCCTCCAGATAGTGACGCTGCACGCCCATACCTATCACAAAATACTCTACATCCAGCTCCTTCGTTTTTTCAACTAAGGCCACCAACGGACTCCAATCCTGCGCATGCCCTATATTTCCGGCATACAGCAACTTCAAGGTATGAGTCTTTGGAAATAATTTTTCATCCAGCGGCATTACATTTTTTGGATTATAAAGATCCGTATCTACAAAATTAGGGATGATATGTAACTTGCCCGGATTTTCAAAACGTCCCACGATCGTGTTATAAAAAACATCATCAATAGTCGTGATAGCGTCAGACCTGTTATAAATACAACGCTCCACTTTTTTTAAGAAAGCAATCACCGGTCCTGTTTTTTTCTTCAGGATATCCGGATAAATTTCCTGTACATTATAGATCACCTTACAGCCTTTCAGTTTGCCGAGAATAAGATTAAGCATACCGATACTGAGAGGGGGCGAAGGAGACACGATTACACTTACATTGCGAATACACAACCCCAGTATAAAAGAGACGATATGCCAATAGACAAACCCAATAATGCGTAATGCAGTGCTCTTGAACTTCTTCTGTGGCACATGTATCACTCTTATTCCATAAAAATTACTTTCCTTATAAATTCCTGGTATTTTCCACTCCAACGGTTGCTTTGCCAACTGCTCCTCTAGCACATTAAAGTGCGGAGTTGTAGAAAGCACCACCACTTCGTAACCTTCCTTTTGGAATCTAAGTGCGATATCGTCATAGAGATAAGCGGTAGAAACACCATCAGGGCTGAAAATCAGCGAGTGAATTAAAACTTTCTTTTTATTCATAATTTACAGATGTATGTTATATTCCACCTTTAATAACTCTCGAATTTTTTCCTTATCTCCTTCCGTCTTTTGTTTAATCTCAAAAATCAAAGCATCTACCAAAGTTCGATACCACCAACCTTGAAGAAAACACCATAGAAAACCTTCTTTACCTTCAAACATACCACCTTTCAAAAAGTAACGTATGAAGAAATAAATAAATGCTCTCCAAAACAAAGGCATCTTAGCATATTTATGCTTCATTGAACGCCGAGAAGCAGCCTGTCCTTCCAATCCATTTTTTTCATTATTCGTCAGATTATATTCAATATCCAAAAGGTCAGCAGCTTCACGAATGGCATATCCATTATGCTTATTTGTCCACCATTTCAAGTTATTAAGATTATCATCGTAAAATGCTTCTTCCCACACGACAAGTTCTCCAGAAGTAAGTACCATATGTTCGTCCATCTGACGGTTCTCACTAACAGCTCTGCCTTTACGAAAGATACGAGTCATATATTTTTTACCGGTTCCTCCCTTGATGAATTTTCCCAAGAACATATGCTTAAGTCGAATACTAATCGCAGAAATGTCATCCGGAATCATTGGTAATTCCTTTTGCATACGTTCTATAAGAGCTGATTCAAGATACTCATCGGCATCTAATTTCAATACCCACTCTGTCTTAATTGGAGCATTCTGAAGAGCCCAATTGAACTGAGTAGCATAGTTTACCCACTTATTTTGCAAGATTGTTACATTCTCATATCCTTGTGCAATCTCCACGGTTCTGTCTGTAGAATAACAATCAATGACAAATACCTCCTTAACATAAGGAGTAATTCTATCCAAGCAACGCTTCATATGAATCTCCTCGTTACCTGCAAGAATAATTACTGAAAGATCTAACATATACTATATCTTAAAACTATTATTTATCAACTTATACAGCTGACTGCTTATAGTGTTGACAACATAACCTGAAGCCACTATCATCACAATCCCAACAGGAACATCCATCCAACTTTTACCCACCCACATCAAAGCAATGCACATCATACTTGGGTGAATTAAATAGATTTCATAAATCTTTCCAAGTAATCAATTGATGTGAAGAACTATGAATCAATGCAGCGAATTCATTAATATCTTCATATTCGTGTTGTTTCCATTCTTCTTTATGGCCAGGATGGACACCTACTTCAACCGTAAAATCATCGGGTAAAGCATCTATCAAAGTTAAAACCTTATGTGCCCAATTTGTATCCATGCTATTCGCTGACATATAAAATGCATTCGTTGTCTTGAAATTGTGTGCAATATACCAATCAAACATCGCGTTCAACATCTTAACGGGTCCAAACCGCTGAGGATTTATAAACAAGGTCTGCGAACGCCTTACTTTCAAAGAAGGATTCATTTTCTTCAATTGTTTCAGTGCTTTCAGAAATGAAGGAAACTTATGTAAATGACCATGTGAATCAAGATGAGACAAACAAACCCCACCCTTTTCAATGATCTTCACTTGTGCCAAAATCTCGTTCACAATATCCTGTGTATCATGTTTGAAAGCCATAGCCTTTTTACGAGTTCTATTAGATGGTTCAAACACACCATTCTCCAAAAGGCTATTACATTTCATGGCAGGTTTCAAACCATCGACAAAAGTTAAATGAGCGCCAAAGCTAAATTCTGGCTTAGCTTTGGCATACTCAATGGCCATTGACGCACACTCGCATGTTGCCATGATTGTGGCAGATGTCAATACACCACGCTCAAAACAATCTATTGTAGCCAAAGTTGTGTCTTTGTCATAGCCAAAATCATCGGCATGTAATATTATTTTTGCCATACTTTTTATATTTTACCTTCTATTACTTCAATAATACTTTCATCGATTAGTGGCGAATTTGTAACAATATATTGCATCTTTAGAACATCTTGATTATCTACTAAATTCTCGAACGGTAATTTCCGAAGTTCATCACACAAAGGCATATTCCTGTCCGTTTTCTCTACAACAAGAGACAAAATTTCCTCTTTTTTCATCGTACCTGTAACATACTTGAACAAAGCCCTCTCAACTTTCTTTTGAGCTACACGACAACTCATTACAAAGTCCACTAATTGCCAACCACCATCAATCATTTTGAAGCAACAGAAGCCAACAATACCATAATTACCAAATTTATCACTAACAATATATGACAATGGCCTATATAATTCACTTTTCAACGCTTCTGCAATATATACAGCATCATGTCTGTTGCGTGAGATGTTATATTGGTTAGAACGTTGCAGCAATTCTGCACATCGGGAAATATCTTCTTCAGATGAAGGTGTAAAAACCTGCATCTTCAAGTTACATTCTTTTAAAAAAGCATCATAATCACCTGCCCATGAAGATAATATATTTTTTCGCTTTGCTTCGATCATATAAGATTGTCTCCGATTCTTTGACTCTTCTGTAATTGGCAAATCAAATTCAGGATATGACAGTATCGAGTTGATTTCACTCACATCATATTGACGTGTCTGAGGCAGCGCAAACCTTACCTCATCACGTTCAAAAGCAGAATCATCAATCAAAGCAAAAGTATCAATGTTAATATTAAGCCCTTTAGCAATAGCGATCATACTTTGGGACTTACGTCCCCAATTAATTGCAGGATAAATAAAATAATCCCCTAAACCAAGAGAAACAATCTTCTGCCATGCTAAATCAAAATTATTTTTACTGGTAATAGTTTGAATGACACCCATTTCATCTAATCTTTTAATAAGAGCCATACTATCCTGCTTAACCACAACTCCATCTTGTCCTGCATCACCAATCACACCTTCCCATAAGGTATTATCCAAATCCCAAGCAACACATTTTACCTTCTTTGCAGGTTGGCCAACTGAAATATTTTGCTTAATCTGGACAAAATCAAGCATTTTAAATGTAAGAATTCCCTTCTCGTTTCCATCAAAATAAACTTTTATTCTACACCTATTCTCATTTGAAATGTTCATGTCTATTAGAGGAGTAAAATCTTCGTTCCAACCTGGGGTTAAAATCATAGCTTTATGAAAAAAAGTTTTTCTTGTTTGATTATCTTCATATATTTCAACATGTATTTTTTTAAGCCTTGATTCATGATTATACATTGTAGCGAGAAAGCCATCTGCCACTTGCTTATTATCACGACTCATACGAGAAGGATAAAAATAATAGCGTTCCCAATACTGCATAATAAATCGCGATGGGCGCTTCCATTCTCCCCAATGAACTATTTGTGACAATGACTCCAAAGTCTGTGCTATTTTATTAAAACGCTTGTCGATCTTGTCCATTTTATGTAAATCAATACAGTTTAAAAACTTTGGCAAGTCACCTTCAAGCTTTGCCCACTCTCGAAAAGAAATGGTAGCTCCACGTAACACCCCATTAGAAAAATCAACAGGTTCTATGCCATTATCAAAACGTAAACAACGTTTGTCTCTTCTTGCTTTAAATTTAGCACAATTACCATAACAAAATGGCATAGCACACTCCACACAATGTTCATCCCAAAGAATAGGAACAACACCTATTACTTCATACTTAGAGCTGTAAATATCTAATGTAACGTTATGATGATGATTATTCCAAATGTAGTTAAACATATTATTATATTTATTTCAATCTTACAATATCGACTTACATAAAATCAAATCGTCCTTAAAAAATAACTACGTATTTACGGCATAAAATTTGTTAATTGGCAATCAAAAAACAACTAATCAAAATACACAAAATCAGGAGAAGCGCATTCTCCTGCAACCCATCCGTAAAGTTGTTTATATTTGTTAGCAACAGCTTCTATTGAATAATCACTAAGGATTAAATCTCTTGACCGTCTTCCCTTCTCAAAACGTTCTTCATCAGAACAATCCATTACTTCTAAGAGCGAAACTTTCAAGTTCTCAACAGACAAATCAATGTACCATCCTAAATCTAATTGCCGAAGTTCAGACCAAGGTGTACCTGTAGTAGTTAGCACAGGAACTCCACAACACATAGCTTCTGCTATAACCATACCAAAGTTTTCACTATGAGTAGGTAATACAAAAAAATCAGCTTCATGATAACATTTAATCTTATCACCACCATACTGAGGACCAATAACTTCAATACCTATGGAGGAATATTTTTCCTTGATTAAAGCATTCAAATCATTTATACCATATTCTGAGTTACCCTCTCCAGCTACCTTTATTTGCCATGATTGACGAATTTCACTAGGTATTTTACTCCACGCTTCAAAAAGCAGGTCTAAACCTTTTTTAGGATTAATACGTGATAAAAACAATATTGTTTTTTTATCGTGTTTCTTAAAGTCTTTCAAAGGTAAACTTTTAACATTGATTCCATTGGGAATTACTGCAATAGGATTCTTAAAGCCTAAAGCTCGAATATTATCCCGTTCACTAGTTGCTGTTGCATGAATACAAAATGCTTTTGCAAGATCTTCTTTCTGATATAACATCATACTTAAGTCCTTCTTAAGTTTTTTTTGGCGCATTGGCCAAGGCTCCAATGATCCACGAGGACTAATAAGATAAGGAACCCCTTCCTTTCTACAACGTTTTGCCATATAATGAATAGGTGTACTCCAAATGTGCTGCAAATGAACGATTGTTTCATTTAACGAGAATCCATTTACGTATTCTTTATCAAAAACTCTATTCCAAACACCTTTTGGCGGTTCCTTTAGAAAATAGTTGATACCTGCATCTCTAAGATTAGCCACATTCGCATTTTTAGAATTATGAGATAATACAGCTGATTCTATCCCTTCATTTTTTAAAGCAAGACATAACGAGGGTACACTTCTAGAGGGTCCTCCCATTGATAAATCTATATAATCCAAACAATGAAGTATCTTAAACTGTTTCATACACACCATTATTAGTTTTTAATCACCCAACTTATAGACAAGCTATTTCTTTTACATACTCTAAAGAATTTGTTCGATATTTATTCAAATTAGAATAAGGGAGAGTATAATCTACGACATCATTCACTACTGTGTTCTCATGTTCTTTATAAAGAACTCTATCACCCAATTGTAACAGATTAAGCATGTCTATTATTCTAGAATTAAATTTATTCTTTTCTTCCAAAACAGAATAAAAATTCTTTTTAAAGATAACCGCGAAACAGGTTCCATGAAAAGAGCTAGTCAAAACAAAGCTACTATTATATAGAATATTTAAAAATTCAGCAGGACCAGCAGTAGGGATATAGGTATGCTTTGAAAACCATCCACGATACTCTTTATCACCCAATACTACAATTTTCGGATTATTCTCCATCTGTTTTTGAAGAAGTTCTGCTTGTCTGATAAGATAGTTGTTTAATTCTGAAGCTCCATTCATTACATAGCAGCAAATGTATTTTTCTGGAACAACAGCCTGCTTATCAAAATAATTATACCATTCATCTCCACTTAACAAAAGTGTAGGGTCAATATCAACCCTAGCTGTAATACCCATTTTGGAAAGAATATGTTGCCCCGTTTTCTCACGAACAGACACTGTTTTAAACTTTTTTAGAGACTCATAATACTTCTCTCTCAATTCATTTGAAATTGCTTTTACTCCAAAGCTAGAAGCATATGAGTAATGAGGTTTCTCTGAATGAAAAGGAAGCAGATAAAAATCTTTTGACAATGGGAGATACCTTGGATTCCAAATTTGGTCACTACCTGACAATAATACATCATACGATTCTATCAACACATTCAAATCCGCTTCATTATTAATAGGATTAGAACAATTTAAATATTTGAATTGAAAAACAGAAGTATTATTTAAACGTTTTCTATACCCCAATAAAAGGCGTATAAATCCATAGACATTGGATTTAATTTTTTGTATCCCTTTTAATGGTATATCCACTTTCTTATTAATATATTCCGCATGAACTCCGAACTTAGTCAAAGCTGCTTGTAAAGCAATGGCTTGCAGGTTTGCACCATAATTTACACCATGAATTCTACTTACAATTCCTATTCTTTTCATTTCACATTAGAAACATAAGTTAATAACATATTTTTTTCCTCTCGGTTAAATGCTAAAAACCATAATATCAAAATAGAGCTAACAGCCCATATTACACCTTTCAAAAAGAGTAACATCCACGTAACAGAAGGGATAAAAAATTGCAATCCCCAAGCTACTGCAAGACACAATAATAACACATGGAAAATCCGACAATGACACTCTTTATAGAATCTCAGCATATTGACACCGACCTTTTTATGATAAAATATATCCAACAGTAAATTGTGCGCAACTACAAAACTTAGAAATACGCCAATAGCCGCAGCCAAAGCTCCTAGATAAGGAGATAATAACACTATAGACAATACACTGAGAGTACTACCACAAACATAAGTAATCGCCCTATATTTAACATTGTTAGTCGCCAACAACAATTCTTCAGCTATAGTCTTTGTAAGATGAAATATACAAGGGAATAGAACCAAAGCAACACAATAATAACTTTTGTCATAATCAGGTCCTACCCATAAATAAATAAAGTCTTTGCCAAATCCTATAAGTCCCACGACTATCATACCCACAACATACAATTGAATACGCCCTACTTTGATCATCAGTTCGGTTCTCTTTTCCACATCATCTCCTCTAACAACCATTTTCATAACTCTCGGTAAAAATATTCCGCTCATAGAGCGTGCTATACCAAGGGTATACCCTTCTATTGATATAGCTATCGCAAAAATGGCAACCTCTCTTGTATTGGAGAATGCAGCCAAAAGTAACGGGATAACACCAAAAAAGAATTTATCAGCGATCATAGCAAGAGTTGACCATGTAGAGAATGAGGCAATAAAACGAACAATCTCATTATCTTTCGCTTTTAGATTAAAACTAAGTTTTTCTTTCCGGTATATATAAGAAAACCTCACCAACTGAGCCAATAGATTCGTTGTAGTATTGGCGACAACTACACCCATAAGCCCAAATCCAAAATATAAAGCAGAAACAAGAGAGGTGATATTAACTATTTTATAAACAAAATCTATTAAAACGAAATCATAGACTCGATCAAAAGCTTGAAATAATCCTTTTGTAGGAAGCAATGGAAAATTTAAAACTGTAAAAAGCCCCGTAATGATAAATACTTTTTTAAATTTACTCAACTCCTCAAATGAGAAATTAGTAAAAATAACATCAGAATATACCCAAACTACTAATGCGATGAGAATGATAAAAACATCAATACCCATAAAGAACTTACAGGTTAAACCTAACAGATCTCTAATTTTCTCTTTTCTCCCTTCTGATATAAATTTTGCAGCCAATCGAGCTAAAGCAGCGCCAATTCCAAAATCCAAAGACAGATAACCAACCAAAGATGCTGTCAACGAATAAATACCATAATCTGAGACTCCCAATGTTCCTGTAAGATACGGAGTATATAAGAATCCTATAACAACATATAAAACCACCGAAGCATAAGAAAGCAACGCAATTGTTTTTGCAGATCTCATCGTATTTGTCTTACTTTATCCGTTAGAGCTATTTCTCTTTCGTTTAGATAAGTGATGATTCCCATAAAGGCAAAGAAGTAATAGGTTACATAGACTCCTATAAACCCACTGAAAAAACTCACCATATAAAAATAGGCCATCATCATCATCATATGAGATACATACCTACTCTTTAAACGATAATAACGATATCCTTGCCTCAAGAACTTCAACCCAAGAAATGTATACAAGAGCAACCCTATTACTCCAAAACTAAAAAGGAATTCTAACCATTCGTTATGAATACCGGTTCCAATTAGATTAACAGAAGAGCCATGACCAGAGCCAACAAAAAAATCGATAAATCCTCTTTCTCCTACTACCCGTAATGCTATATCTCGATATTCAGTGCGTCCAGACCCACTGGCTAACTCTTCTCTTGTAAATCTAGAAGAGAGAAAACCATCTGATGCTTCATCTATATAGAGTAATGCAACTAAAGCTACAGCTCCTACTAAAAGAGATCTATTGATAAACTTTATTACTCCTCCCCTTTGTAATGTATGAATAAATCCATAAGTAAACAACATGATAGGAAGAGTTACCATTGTTCCTCTTTTGAAAGAAGTCAATACCATAATTGCAGACAAAGCAATTAGAAGAATCTTTAATTTCTTGTGTTCAATCAAGAAAAGGTAGGGTATAAAAATCAATAAATAATAAGCATACCCTGTGACCGCATTCCCCCTATCAAAATTCGTTATGATTTGTGCACGAGCATACAAATTTAATCCCACCCATATAACAAACATCGAAATATACACAAAAAGTAATGGTTTTAAATTGCCTCGATTATTACTAAGATAACTGTAGGTGAAGTTATAAGTAAGAAACCACCATGCAGATAATAGTAGCATAGCTCCTACAGAAGAAAAAGATAAGGATATTCCACTAACAAAATGGACAAAATCCACAAAGCAAAACCAAAGAAAAATAAATAATAGAGACCTATTAATAGTATTTCCCCTACTTGTAGGCACCCGATGAAAAAAAAGATAAAGAGCATGTATTATTACAGACAAGGCTATAAAAACATGAGCCATCCCTCTGTCTGCATTTTTCAAACCAGCCTGATTACTTGATGTAACATCAAACCAAGCTAATAAAGTTAAGGACAATAACAAAGTTATGATAAAGATCTTATTTCTAAGTTTCATATATTCAACTCCAAGGACAAACAGGTTTACTTCCTTCGTGATAAGTTTCGTAATTAATGATATCATATAAATACCTACCCACCGTCTCACAAGAAATCAAATGAACACTTTCAAAAGCATTTTGTTTCCATTGCTCCACAGCATCATGATTATCAATTGCATACTGCATTGCCTGAGAAAAAGCTCTAGCATCACCGGCTTTCACAATCTTACCAGAATGACTCTTAGCTATCAGCTCATGGCTGACTGCTTCATCAGATGTTATTATGCCTATTCCTGCATATATTGATTCATTAATCAAAAGATTCCAACCATCGTATCTTGTCGGGACACAAACCACATCGTAATTTCTCATTTTTTGGATAATGGTGTTAGAATCCCATGTACCTTTAAACTGAACATTAGGAGTCTTAGAAGCCCATTCTATCACCTCTTCTGAATTTTTTCCATAACCTCCCACCATATCCAAACTCCAATTCCCTTTCAAAAATCGAGTTGCTTTCATCAACACATCTACTCCCTTGGTTTTATAATAAAAGCGACCTATATATAGAAATCTTAAATTTTCTTTTACTTTAATATTGGGATTAGGTTCTAAAATAGGCAACATTGGGTTATACATAAAAGGATACATCTTTTCTTTATTCCATCCATATCTACTAAATGTATCTACCCCCATCTTACCAAGCGGTAAAAAAGCTGCCATGTACTTATCATAAGAATGATAGAGCAAACTATATTTGAAATAAAAAAAAGATATTCTTATCATCTTTTCAATAACCCCCCCCATCAGATCAGGTCGTTCAGATAAAACAAAAATTCTCTTTTTGAGTTGAGGCAAATACGGACTCACTCTCCGCATTATATGCGTGGTTAATCCATTCACAATATGGATAGCAAAAGGGTCGTTATTAAAAATATCTCTAACAACGTTTTCCGGATCACTCTCGTTGAAAAGTGAAATCACATTCGCTTTGCCAAATTCGCCATCATTCCATCCTGCTGCTTTTCTTTCCGCTCTAAAGTCATTATTAAAAATGAAACTAACCCTACATGGCCAATGATTAGCCACATAATTAAAAGCTCCCTTACCTACCTTAGGAGGGGAATCAAACCAAAAATATATATTATCCTCCATACTTTATCTATATAATAAAAATTTTACTTTCATTAAATTGGAACGGATGTATCTTTTAATTTTTTCTTTCATCGTAGGAGTTCCATATTTTTGAAGAACAGCTCCATATCCATGACTTAAATATAAATCAATAAAATCAGAAGACAAAGAAGATAGTCTGGTTGGTCTCCTCAGATGGTCTTGTAAACAATCATTAAGTGGTGGTGATATAATAGTCAAGGAAGACTTTGATTGTTCAAATAAAACATTCCCTTTATGCGAGTTGATCAATATTAACGAACATCCCCTTTCATCTTTTGCAAACGATTTATTGACTTTTTGCCATCCCCAAAAATCTGCAATCGTAATATCACCAGATCTCTGTAAATTACAATAATGACATTCACCACAACTAGGTCTTAACATTATATGCTTATAAAACAGATATGTAAATCTATAATCATGATAATATTTGTCATTAATTAAATAAGACTCTATATGGGATGGATATCCAAATCGAACCTTGTTCCTCATATTTATATGCTGAATTTTCCCTTTATATTGGTGTTCTAATCTTTGCTTATTGCCTTCAAATATTGAAGGACTAGGAACACCATGACAAATAATATCAACAGTAATAAGATTTTCAGACTTATTTTTACCAATAAAAGACTTAAGCCCTGCAACCTGACAAGGCGTACCAGAAAATAAGACTTCTCTACCCTCCTTTAAATCTTGCTTTACTTGTGCAAAAACTCCTCGTAAGTCACTTTGCACATACTTACTACCACGCAAAGCATTTCTTTGTTCTTTCGTCTCAGCCCTTTTATGTACAACTACAAAATCATCACTCCACCCTGCACCATAAATAACTCCTCCTCTGTCGAGAACTACATCGCTTAGGGCAGTAAAAGCTCCACCACTTTGACTATCCATCAGCGTTTTCATGTCTCGATGACGAATTCCATAGGGAATTGGAGCATCAAAATCAGTAAACTTTTCATAGTTTTCGTTGAAAGTACAAACTTTATCACATAAACCACATTCAATACATAGGGAAACATCCACCTCGGGATATATAAATCCTAAGGCATCCGGCTCCATAGATATAGCTCCCTTAGGGCATATACTGGCACAGGCCGTACATCCACAGCAATCTTTTTTATCCCGAATACTTATCATAATAAATTAACCATTTACATTTATCCTTTCATCAACATAATTGTATTGTTTTCCTAACGCCACACTAAATAATAAAAATAGGACTAAATAGAATAAAGAGAAACAACAATGTGGGAATACAACTTCAAAAGAGAAAAGCTTAAACACTAAGTGCAATATTACTTGCTAATAATCAATCTCTTCCAAAAATATCTCTCGTATACACCCTCTCCTGAACATCATCCAAACACTCGTCATAACGATTCGCAATGATGGCATGGCTTTGTTGTTTGAAGGCGTTCAAATTATTTACCACTTTGCTTCCAAAGAATGTTGTTCCATCTTCTAATGTGGGTTCATAAATAATAACAGTTGCACCTTTGGCCTTAATGCGTTTCATGATCCCCTGAATGGCACTTTGGCGGAAATTGTCGGAATTCGATTTCATCGTCAGGCGATAAATACCAATGATGCATTCTTTCTCATTCGCTTGATTGAAACCATTTCGGTCGCTATAACTATAATACCCCGCCTTATGCAACACCTGGTCAGCAATGAAATCCTTTCGCGTGCGGTTACTTTTAACAATAGCCGACATCATATTCTGAGGGATATCTTGATAGTTTGCTAGCAGTTGCTTGGTGTCTTTCGGCAAGCAGTATCCACCATATCCAAAGCTGGGGTTGTTATAGTGCGTGCCAATACGAGGATCTAATCCTACTCCCTGAATAATAGCCTGTGAATCCAACCCTTTCACCTCTGCATAAGTATCTAATTCATTGAAATAGCTAACGCGCAAAGCCAAATAGGTATTAGCAAAAAGTTTTACAGCTTCGGCTTCCTTCATTCCCATAAAAAGTGTAGGGATGTCTTCTTTGATTGCTCCTTCCTGTAAAAGAGAGGCGAATATATGGGCAGCCTTTTCCAGTGCAGGGATATCGGCAATGGCTTTGATCGCTTCATTTTCTTCTCCAAATTGATCGTTGCTAATTATTTTGGGATAGCCTACAATGATACGACTTGGATACAGATTATCATAGAGTGCTTTACTTTCGCGAAGAAATTCCGGTGAAAACAGCAGGTTAAATTTCTTAATGCCTTTACGTGCATACTTGACATACAAGCTACGGCAATAACCAACCGGAATGGTGGATTTAATCACCATGACCGCATTAGGATTGACACTTAACACTAAATCAATCACATCTTCGATATGATGCGTATCAAAATAGTTCTTGACCGGATCATAGTTAGTAGGAGCTGCAACCACTACAAGTTCTGCTTCTTGATAAGCTTTCGCCCCATCAAGCGTTGCTGTCAAATTCAATGGTTTCTCGGCCAAATATTTCTCGATATATTCATCTTGAATTGGTGACTCTTTGCGATTCAACATATCCACTTTTTCAGGGATGACATCGACTGCCACCACTTGATGATGCTGCGCCAAAAGTGTGGCTATACTAAGACCGACATAGCCTGTTCCTGCAATTGCAATTTTCATTATAAAATAGATTAATTTATTATTCCTTTCCAAACTACCATATTATGGTCGCTATAAGATGTTTCCGGAGAATAGCATTCACGACCTTTCAACGATTTCGAATAGAAAACGTAATCAATCCGCCAGAGTTTGTATAACTGCCGGAAAGTATATTGGTAGCCACTTCCAGAATCACAGAAACCATCTGTCAGACCTTTTAGTGTTCGATGATACGTATAAGAAGCAGGCGTATCATTGAAGTCCCCGCAAATCAATACCGGATAAGGTGAGCGTTTGATCTCGGCATGGATCATATCTGCTTGTTCTGCCCGTTTCCGATAGTTCCTTTTCATTTTCAACACCAAATCTTTGACTGCTTTTGTACGGATTTCCAAACTCTTGCCGGGAGCGGTAATGATACCGCGATAAGCATTGACGCTTGTTGTCTCGAAGTGGTTGTTGATCACACGGATATATTGATTGTTTATTCGTATGTCAGCTATTAATGACATATTCTGAGAATCTTTGTAGTAAAGAGCTTTTATGGAATGGATCGGATAACGACTATAAATCGTTGTTGGTAAATGGTCTGTACGTCGGCTGATATATTTATATAGTACATAATCAAAAGCGTAACGAATACTATCCTGATGGTAATACCCGTCACTGGGTGCTTCCTGGAAGCAGATGATATCGGGTTGTAGCTTCTTGATATAAGCAGCGGCTTCGTTCATCGTGTACTTTCTGTTCCAATAGAAATGACTGGCATTGTAAGTGACTACAGTCAGAGGGGTTCCTTCTTGTTCTGCTACAGCCGGTTTATTCCAACATGGGGGTTGATACATGGCCAACAGATAATCTGCATGTAACAAGATAGCAAACAAAGGAATTAAACTTCTTCTTTTTCTCTTTGTGAACAATTGTATCAGCATCAACAACAGATTACCTGCCAATATCGGCCAGATCAACAATGTCAGAAAGGATAGCCAGATACAAACCCCATTGATATAATAGCCGCCGATTAAACAGAGGACAGATAAAGTGAATAAAAATACCAGCAAAATATTATTCAACCTTATCCAACACCTCATACTCCGAATTCTTACTCTTAAATTCCGGTACAATCCCTTTCATATATCTAACTGTTTCCATTTTATCTACTTTTATTGCAAAAGCGATTAAAGGACTCAAGAGTGTACAAATAGCATTATAATCATATTCTCTTACCTGGGCACAATATATCTTGGCGTTATTCGTAGGGAGTGTATTTTCTTTTGTTGCCAAAAGCTCTTCATACAATTTCTCACCGGGACGAAGACCGGTATATTTTATTTCGATATCTTCACCGGGAGTAAGACCAGCCAGTTCAATCATACGGCGAGCCAAATCAGCGATCTTAACAGGTGTTCCCATATCGAAAACAAATATCTCACTGCCCTTTCCCATAAAAGCAGCCTCAAGTACCAAACGACAGGCTTCCGGGATTGTCATAAAGTAACGAATGATATCCGGATGAGTAACCGTTAAAGGACCTCCTTTCACTAATTGCTCACGGAAACGAGGTATAACAGAACCATTACTACCCAAAACATTCCCAAATCGAGTAGTGATAAAACGAGTTTTCCCGGGATGCAAGCCCTTGCTTATGGCGATACTTAAACTCTGTACATAGATTTCTGCCAGACGTTTGGAAGCCCCCATCACATTTGTAGGATTAACAGCTTTATCAGTAGATATCATTATAAATTTCTCCACATCATACTTAACTGCCATATCCGCTACATTACGAGTGCCATGCACATTCGTATGAACTGCTTCACAGGGGTTTTCCTCCATTAGAGGTACGTGCTTATAAGCAGCTGCATGAAATACATATTGGGGACAGAAACGCTTGAAAACGGACTCTACACGATCAACCATCCGAATGTCTCCCATAATAGGGATGCATTCAAGCCCGGGGAACTTCTCTTCCAATTCCAAACGTATATTATGCATGGGAGTTTCAGCACTATCAAACAAGATCAACTGTTTCAAACCGAATGTACAGAGTTGACGACAAAGCTCACTCCCTATCGAACCTGCAGCTCCGGTAACCAATACCACTTTTCCTTTTAAAGACGCTGCAATCTCATCCATATTAATATGGATTTCTTCACGGCCTAAAAGATCTTCAATACGTACTTCCGGTAAATTACATAGGTTTATTTTACCTTTTTTCAGTTCATCGATAGAAGGAAGCATTAGCATCCGGACTTTTTTCTTTTCGCAATAGCGAACCAGACGTTCACTCTCCTCTTTTACGATTGCATAGTCTGTGAACAGAATAGCCCGAATGTTTTTCTGATTCACTAAACGATTAAACTCAATTTGATTCTTTATTGAAAAAACCTTATACTTACCTATACGCAATGATTGGCGCTCCCCAAAACGGAGAAAACCCTCCATCTGAAACATTTGCTTATCACATAAAGAAGAATCAAATAATAAGGAAGTGAGATTCTTCCCCTGATAAATCAATAATTTCCCCTGACCGGAAGAAACACTATTTACTATGATTGTATACGATACTATTAAGAGGGCACGCGATATAATAAGTATAGAGAATGTCAGAAATAAATCGATAACAGCTCCTAATACTAGCTCATGCACAGAATAGGTATCGGTAAAGAAATGAAATGATAAAAATAATAATGAGACTTTTATCAAAGACGAGATAGCAAATCTTCCGGTTTCTGTAAAAGCTGAATGTCTGATCACACCTTTATAAGTCTGACAGAAGTAAAAACTTATCAAACTATAAGATAATGATAGGAATAATATATTGAAAAGATTGCGATTAGAAGTCTCCGTTCCTAATATAAACCACAGGAAGGTTAGAGACGTAGAAGTGGAGAGAATTGATAAAAATAGATCAACAGAAAGGATTATCCATCGATTTAAGAATTTAACATGAGAAAACAATTCAATTAAATACCTGGCATTCATCGGATTAAGTTTAATACCATTACACACAGATGTTCGTCAGTCCCAATTGACCAACTACGCATAATGGCTTGATATACTAGTGTTTACTGTAAAACAGGGTGACTAAAAAAAACGATCGTTTTTTCTAGTCACCCTGTTTTTATAATTTTAGTTAATCCTTGATTATTGCGTAATATTGAATAATTGAACTTATGTATTTAATAAATAGCTAAATAAAAAATTTCAGTCATATTGTATTTCAATAAATATTTAATACCTTTGCGCACATAATAATGACTAGAAAAAACGATCGTTTTTTCTAGTCATTATTATTTTGCAGTATTTTAAAATTTTAGAAGATTCACATTCTGAAACCAGACATCTACTTCTGCTTATGAATAAAAAAGCCCTGAGAAGTTTGTTTCTTCCCAGGGCTTTTGCTTTACTTATTTCTCTTTGTTTATTTATGCGTATCTTCTAAAATAAACTTGAGTGTTCCGGCATTCACCAGTTCTTCTTGAGAAATGGTATAGCCTTTCAACTTCTTTCCTCCGGCGGTTACTTCTTTTATATAGATATCTTCCGGAGTCTGGTGCATAGACTCGATCACCAACTCACCTTTCGGATAGAACTTTTTGTTCAGATCGATAGTGACCTTGTTGAAGGTCGGTGAAGTAAGTACGTAATCCATATCACCCGGGCAAGCTGGATAGAATCCCATCATAGAGAATACAGCCCAGGTAGACATTGTACCGGTGTCATCATTTCCGGGAAGGCCGTTCGGAGCGTTATGGTAATACTTGCTTAACAGCTCGCGGACTGTTTTCTGTGTACGCCATGCTTCACCTTTAAAGTAACTGAACAGGTAAGGATAGGCAATATCCGGTTCGTTAGCCATATCGTAATGGCCTTCATCGAATACCATTTGCAGTTTATCGACAAATTTCTTCTGACCGCCCATCAGCTTAACCAGCCCGGGGATATCGTGAGGCACATAGAATGTATAGTTCCAGGCACTTCCTTCATGGAAACCGGGGTTAGGTTCAAAGTTTTCACCTTGTTTCGGATTGAAAGGTGAATAGAATGTTCCGTCAGGCAGGATCGGACGAAGGGTACCGAACTCTTTACTATAATAATGTTTATAACCCATTGAACGATCGTGGAACAACTTGGCATCCTCTTTCTTCCCCAATGCTTTGGCAAACTGAGAAAGGTTCCAGTCGGCAATATAATATTCCAGTGCATGAGAAACGGAATTATCATACTGTTCGCGCAGAGGAACATATCCTTTACTCATATAATCATTATTGTCCGGACGAAGCAGGTTGAACTCACCGGGAGTAGTAGCTCCTTTACGCATCGCTTCATAAGCTGTTTCAACATCGAAGTCACGCAGACCGCGCATCCAAGCATCTACTATATAAGGTATGGAAGGATCGCCTTCCATCGTGAGGGTTTCGCGTCCGTAGAGTTCCCATTTGGGCAACCAGCCGCTTTCCTTATACATATCGACCATCGTACGGATAATATCCAACTGACGTTCGGGGAAAAGCAGCGTCATCAACGTGCTTACATTACGATACGTATCCCACAAGGAGAAAACTGTGTAGCGATTGCCTGTCGTATGACCGACTTTCAAACTTTCCATCATCGGGTATTCGCCGTTTACATCCTGGATGATATTCGGATGGATCAACAGGTGATAAAGTGCTGTATAGAAGATCGTCTTATCATCTTTAGAGCCTCCTTCAACTTTAACGCGCGACAGGTCGTTGTTCCACATCGTGCTTGCAGCAGCTTTAACCTTGTCGAAGTTGAAATCGGGCTGCTCGGTGTTCATGTTCAAACGGGCATTTTCGATGCTGACGAAAGAGACGCCCATCTTTACTTCAATGGCTTCATTTTCCTCTGTATCATAGGTAAGCCATACACCGATATCGTCACCGCTCATTTCACGGTTATACTTGGTATAGAGTTTATATTTACCGGAATAGATATCCCATTCAGCTTCTACTCCCTTCATTTCACGTTGCTTCTTCCAGTATCCTATCTGTTTGGGAGCTTTGCTTACCTTCATAACGAAATAGATCGGGAAAACGGCCTGGGGATTATAACAGAATGTTCCCAGCAACTTGCTTCCTTCAATCTCCGTATCGCTGACCATACGGACAGTTGCCCCGGTTTCGTTTGTTAGTCCTTCACCCAGATTAAGCAGTATATTACCCTGCCCTTTCGGGAAAGTGAAACGGCTCAATCCTGTACGCATACTGGCTGTTGCTTCAGCTTTAATATTGTATTTGGTCAGGACGTTGCTATAATATCCCGGATGGGCGGTTTCATCTTTGTACTTACTACCGTATTGCTTGTAGTCTACATTCAATTCTCCGGCTGTAGGCATTAATAGGAGACTTCCCAGTTCAGGACAGCCTACTCCACTCAGGTTTACATGGGCAAACCCTGTAAAGAAATCGTTGTCAGAGGAATAAGGGGTCGACCACCATTGGCTGTCTTTATCGAAACGGTTACTCTCCGATCCCATCACATTGAATGGAGTGACACTCATCATACCCTGCGGACAGATGGCGCCGGGATTCGTCGTCCCGTAATTGCTCGTCCCGATAAAAGGGTTTACATAATCTACCGGCTGTTGTGCTGCCGCCATCAGGCTACCACACAGCAGGAGGCTCATTACTTGCTTCTTCATTCTTGATTTATTTAGTTAATAATTTAAATATATACTGTTTAGTTACCATACGACAATTTCATCGACAAAGATAAATCCCTTGTTGGTTTCATCTGCCCTCAGACGAACATAACGGGCTTTCCAGTCACCACAGAAGGTATATTCCTGAAAAGAAAGTTCCGGATCTTTATTAGAAATAGTAGTCGGAATAAGACCTTGCGAAGTGAAGTTAGTTCCATCTTCAGAGGTTAGCAATTCCACACTGGCCGGTTGGTACACTCCCGGGCCGATCAGTTGCATAAAACGGGCAGAGACTTTGTGGATATCAGTCACCTCTTCCATATCGATCACGCAATCCAGGTCATTCAGATAACCTTGCCAACGACCATCCAAATATGTGAGTCCGCCACGGTATCCGTCGAGCAGTGCATTCATACCGCCGGCCATATAACCCGGATACAACTTACTATTATAATGTATAGGTTTGTTGATTGCACGGTGATAATCGACTTTCTTCTCAGTCGGTGTACCCTGTAATTCTCCATTTTTAAAAATTGCCGCTTTGATATAAGCGGAATCCTTTACCATGATCATGCCATCATAAAGGGAAGAAGAGGCAGTCGGAACTGTTCCGTCTGTTGTATAACGAATTTCAGCCGGATACTTTTCGGCATCCAGGAAGACTTCGATCTGCTTATTGACGGTATCGACCTTCATCGTCACTTCAAGTTCGTCGGAAAGGGTAAATGTATTAATACCCATTTGCTGCAATTTAGTGATATGGGCATTCATACGCGGTTTGAAGTCATCCCATTCACGCTTTTCCTGCGGCGACCAGGCAATCTCGGCAAGCGCCAAAGCACGAGGGTACATCATATATTCCAGATGTTTTTCATCCGGGATATATTCTGTCCAGGTATTAGCCTGAACTCCCATGATATGTTTACTTTCTTCAACAGTAAGCGAATCAACCGGAATCGGGTTATAACTATACACTTTCTTGATCGGAGTATATCCGCCAATGGCATACGGCTGGGTTTTAGGATCCGCCTGATAAAAGTCGAAATACATATAATTACCTGGCGTCATAATAACATCATGTCCCATACGGGCAGACTTGATCCCACCACTTTCACCACGCCAGGACATAACGGTTGCTTCAGGAGCCAAACCGCCTTCAAGTATCTCATCCCAACCGATCAGTTTACGGTCTTTAGAGATCAGGTAATCTTCCGCTTTATGGATCATGTAGCTCTGAAGTTCGTCTACACTCTTCATGCCGTTCTTTTTCATCAAAGCCTGGCATTTCGGACAGGTTTTCCAGGCACCTTTACCAGCTTCGTCACCACCGATATGGATATACTCTGAAGGGAACAGCTCGATCACTTCATCCAATACATCTTCCATAAAAGTAAATGACTTAGGATTACCGATACAGAAATCACCATTTTTATAAGGAACACCGGAGCAGCTCAATTCCGGATAAGCGAATAATACCTCCTCCGAGTGTCCCGGGAATTCTATTTCCGGTATTACATTAATATGTTTAGATGCAGCATAAGCTACGATGGCGCGGATATCGTCTTTCGTATAATAACCGCCATAAGCACCCGGAGTTCCCTCGGGTAAATATTGACGGTCTTTTCCATCCCACCATTTCCTCCAGTCGGATTCCGTACGAAAAGCAGCTTCTGTTGTCAACTTTGGATATTTATCCATCTGGATACGCCAACCACCGGCATCAGTAAGATGAAGGTGAAGATTATTCAATTTGTAAAAAGACATTACATCCAACAGCTTGAATACCTCTTCTTTCGGGAAGAAATGGCGCGACACATCCAGATGCATTCCCCGGTATTTGAAACGGGGCTCGTCCTGTATGGCCACATAGGGGAAGCCCTGGGGAGAAAATAACTGCCGGAGTGTCTGTTCCCCATAGAACAAGCCTGCTTCGGTAGCCGCTTTCAGGTCGATCCCTTTTTCATTAACTATAAGCTGATATCCTTCCGGATTTCCACCTATCGACTCATCCACAGTAAAGTGGACATTTGCTGGTTTTTCCGCAGAAAAGACGGCTGCACTGTCAGCTTTAAAAAAGCCACCGGATGCACTAACCTGTGCGGGTAGCGGAATTATATTCAGTTGCACAGTCTCTTTCGGAGAACAGGCAACAAGAAATAAAGAACACGCTACGGCGACACCCGTTATCGTCATGCGCGATTGTTTTGGCAACAACATAATAATCAGTTTTTGTGTATTTATTCTTGGTGCGGTAAATATACAAAGAAAAAGGGAAAATCCCGTAAGAGA
>ERZ856578.1679-NODE-1679-length-40324-cov-5.584913_pt1 | contig 40324 bp, 40 predicted proteins | sample MGYA00514384_ERZ856578 | MGnify/ENA primary metagenome ERZ856578 (study PRJEB29103, sample SAMN06111958) | human gut metagenome | biome: human gut; feature: ankylosing spondylitis patient; material: healthy_person | host: Homo sapiens | place: China:Hangzhou...
ACTCTAACTTAGACAATCCATTTAATAAAATAGGTGCTGCCTGCTGTCTCCCGGTAAAACCTACTATTCCACACATATTATTTCTCCCCGTAAAAATTATTGCTTATTTACATTTTCGAAAATGTAATCAATTAATTTTCCATATTGTTCGTTTCTATTTCCCTCTGGCAACATTTCGATAATCTGCAATGCAATTAAATATTTTTCGGTTGCTTCCAAACGTTTGTGGTACTTTCCAAGTTGCTTAGAAGTTTCCCTATACATCCAAAAGTAAAGACCTGACACGATTTCAACTATCGCTCCAGATAAACCAGCCGTAAGTGATGCAGAATTATTTCCACCTAATAAAAATATAATAACAGCTAAAACAAACAGAATAAATCCGGCAAAGCATGAGAACATAGCTGCTGAGAAAGATTTTCTAATTTGTTGTTTACAGATAACATAGAACTCCTTCAATTCTTTTAAATTTTCAAACATTAACGCTCTAATATCCTGATTTTCTTCTTTACTTTTCTCAGCTAAAACATCCAGATTCTTAACAGCCTCTGAAATTTCTTTTGCTTCCCTCTCTGCAGCCAGTTCATCCGTTTTTGCTTTCATTTTGTATAAAGCATATATTGATTTTATTATCCAGATAATTCCTAAACACCATGTAATGGGTGATGAAACTGGAGATTTGCAAAACTGTATTATTAGTGCATGAATAAATTGTAATATATCTCCCAACATCTTTTAATCTCTGCCATATCCATTAAAATAATCTACATAATCCCAATCATCAATAAATCTTTTCCCAGTGAATGTTCCCTTATATGTAGTAAAACATACCACAAACTTGAACACACCTGATAAAAACACATTATCTATCTGTATATTTTTAGCAAATAAACAAATTATTATAGTAACAGCAGTTGTACATAATTCTGACCATAAAATTTTATATATATGAAATTGTGACTTTCCAAATCCTTTTTTTACCAAGCTGTTAGTTGTTATTAAAAATTTCAACATACTGTACTCTCGATACCGCATAATTTTTTTACTTTACCGGGTCTGTATTCAAATCGTCATGATTTGTTTGACTTTCTTCCTCACTTGCAGCATCATATAAATCATGCTTAATCTGAGAACTGCTAATTTCCGGAGCACGAGGCAAATAAACAACCTCAACACCTTCTTCTTCTAAGAAGTCAAATTTTCCCTTCCAATCATCACCCATAACAAAAACATCAACATCATGTTCTTGAACATCTTTTATTTTTTGATCCCATGATTCTTCTAAAATAACTTCATCTACATATTTAATAGCTTTTAAAATAGCCATACGATCTTGATCACTATGATAAGCTTTCTTACCTTTTTGGGCATTAAAAGCATCACTGCTGACTGCTACAATCAAATAATCTCCTAATTCTTTAGCACGTCTTAAAATATTTAAATGACCAACATGAAACAAATCAAAAGTTCCATATGTGATAACTTTCTTCATCCTATTTCTCCTATCTCTTCATTTTATCTAATAATTTTTCCCAAAAACCAATTTTAGGATTTTGAACAATTCGACTTTCAAATTTTTCATCATTTAATTTTTTCTTTTCTTTTTTCTTTAAACTATTATAAAAATCAACATATTCGGCATACTCATCGCATACTTCTTCAACGTCACCATATTCTTTTAAACGTCCACCTTCAATCCACATAGCCTTTTGACAGAATCCTCTTACTTGTGGCAAAGAGTGAGAAATAAAGATAATTGTTTTTCCTTGATCTTTAAGTTCATTCATTTTGTCTAAGCACTTTTGAGCAAATCCTTTATCCCCAACCGATAAAGCTTCATCGACAATGATGATATCAGGATTTAAATAAAGTGAAATTGAAAAACCTAATCTTGATTTCATCCCACTTGAATATTTCTTAACGGGTTGATATAAGAAATCACCAATTTCAGCAAATTCAATAACACCTTCCGTAATTTCTTGAATTCTTTTTCTAGAAAGTCCAAGCAATGCTCCTTTAACATTAATATTTTCAAGCCCTGTAAGTTGCATATCCAATCCTGTATTGATTGCAATTAAAGCTTGTTCTCCATTGATATCCATTGTACCCTCATCAATTTGTGAAATACCTGCTAAAATCAATGATAATGTTGATTTACCCGAACCATTTGTTCCTAAAATTCCTACAACTTCTCCTTTAGGAATTGTAAAAGTAATATCATTTAAAGCATAGAATCTTTGTGTAACTGAGCTTTTTGATTTACCATCATTTTTCTTTTTTAATTTATATATTTTTGAAACATGTTCAAATTTAATTGCATAATCTTCCATTATTACCACCTAAATCATATCAATAAATTTATGTTTAAATTTATACATCATCATACTACCAATTGTAAAAATCACAATGACAAACACCCAAAAGAAAAGCATTTGTTTCCAATAAAATAAGATTCCATGATGATATAAGAAACAATCTCTATAACCACATACAACATAATAAATTGGATTAGCTTTCATAATATATCTTACTGTCATTTGCCACCCATATTTGTGTAAACGTGAAATTGGCCATAAAATTGGTGTTAAATAAAGTAATAAACGCATACACGCTAAAATAAGCTTTCTTGTATCACGAGCTAACATATTTAAAACAGATGTAATCATCGCAAGTGAAATTGTTAAACAAATTGCTGCAAAAAGATAATAAATAAGTTCAAGCCAATAAAGTGAAGGCATGATCCCTTGTGTAAGCAAAAAGACAACTAAGATAGCCATCAAACAAAAATGATTAAACAATTCTTTTCCAACAACTGTAGCTGGTAAAACGGATACCGGAAATTTCATTTTTGTAATGACATTACGTTTAGCATAAATGGCATTGGCACCATTAGTAATACATGGACTAATAAAAAACCATACCACCATCCCACATAACATCCATTGAATAAAAGGAATCTTTCCTACAGCCTTTCTATTCATAATTAAACCAAACACAAAATAATACGTCATAATTTGAATTGCTGGATTAGCAAAATTCCAAAAAACACCTAATCTTGAATCTCGCATATCAGAAAGCAATTCATATTTTGAAATACAATATATACGATACAAATTTGTAAAGTTTTCTTTTAATACATATCGAATACTTTTAAACATACTTACCTCCAAAAAGTAAACCTACTATTACTTTTACATCATACCACTATTTTTTGCAAATAAAAACAAAAAAAAGGAACAATGGCTTTAAATAACCATCATTCCCTAAAAATACTTATTTATTCATCCATGATTCATCACTTGGATCAACTTTCCAAGCTTTTAATTTTTCCATATCTTCATGTTTAATATAGTCATGTTCTTTTGCTACTTCAATTAAAGTATCATAATTTGATAAAGTCACAAATGGACAATGTGCATTTTCAAAATTAACTGTTGCTTTATCTAAACCATAAGTAAAGATAGCAATTAATCCTAAAACTTCACATCCAGCCTCTCTTAAAGCCTCAACACATTCTAAAGAAGAACCACCAGTTGAAATTAAATCTTCAACAACAACAACTTTCATTCCTTCTTTAACAACACCTTCAATACGGTTATTACGTCCATGAGATTTAGCTCCTCCACGAACATACCCCATTGGTAAATCTAAAATATCAGCAGCTAAAGCAGCATGTGCAATCCCAGCAGTATCTGTTCCCATTATACATTCTGCATCTGGGAAATTATCTTTTACAAGTTGAGCAAGTCCTTGTTCAACATCTTTTCTTACTTTTGGATAAGATAAAGTTAAACGATTATCACAATAAATTGGTGATTTAATACCACTTGCCCAAGTAAATGGTTCATTCGGTCTTAAAAAGACAGCTTTAATATCTAATAAATCTTTAGCAATAATTTTTTTCATTTCTATTCTCCTTGAAAATCTTGATAAACTTTTTTATATGTCGCCAAAGGATCTTGACTTCCTGTAATTGTTCTACCAACAACAATATAGCTTGAAGTAAGTTCTTTTGCCATAGCTGGTGTTGTTACACGTTTTTGATCATTGACATTATCACTTGCAAGACGGATTCCTGGTGTAACTGTCAAAAATTCTTTTCCTAAATGATCATGAATGATTTTTGATTCTAATGGTGAACATACAACCCCATCTAATCCTGCAGCTTTTGCATTTTCAGCCCATTTTAATACAACATTTTCTAATGGTTCATGAATAAGTAACTGATTATCTAAAACATCTTGATCTAAAGATGTTAAGCATGTTACAGCAATACATAATGGTCTTTTACCACTTGTTTTGCCTTCTTCTAATCCTTCAATAGCAGCTTTCATCATTTCAATACCACCTGAAGCATGAACATTAACCATATCGACATCTAACTTAGCAAGTTGTCTCATGGCACTTTTTACAGTATTTGGAATATCATGTAATTTTAAATCTAAAAAGATTTTATGCCCCATTTCTTTAATCATTTTAATGATTTCAATTCCTTCTCCATAAAACAATTCCATCCCTACTTTTACATAAAGACTTTCTCCCTCAAATTGTTTTAAGAAGTTTTCAACGTCACTTTTTGTCTTAAAATCAAGAGCAATACAAATTCTACTTTCGTTCATAAAAACCTCCTTATTATTCTTTTACTATTATACCAAAATTACTACCTCTATTCTACACGATTTATTTATTTTTTTGATATTCTTCTAGTAAATGTAAAACTAACTTTTCAAATGTCCAATTATAATTTATTGCTGTTACAACAGCTTTTAAACAAAGTGTTGAATTATTTTTTAATTTTGATAATATTTGATCCATTTGTAAAGATGCAACGTTTGAAAAAACAACAACTGCTGGTTCTAAATTATTCTTTTTTGTTTTTTTAATCTTTTTATTTAAAATATCTTTAACTTTATTTTGTGTCATCTGTTCATTCAATAAAATTATTTCAATGTTCATCAACAAACATAATTGTTTTAATGATTCATAATTTTGAATCTTTTCCTTACGATAAATAATGAGCTTTGCGTTCATAAATTCTCCTTTATATACAAAAAAACAGCTATAAAAGCTGTTTTTCTTATTAACCAAGTCTGTTGTAGTATTCAACGATTAATGATTCATTGATTTCTGAGTTTAATTCAGATCTTTCAGGTAAACGAGTTAATTTACCAGTTAATTTATTAGTATCAACTTCAACGAAAGCTGGAGTTGCAACTTTGTTTTCTAAAGCTTCTTTAATAACTGCTAAATTTAATGATCTTTCTCTTACTTCAATAACATCTCCAACATTTACTCTGTATGATGGGATATCAGTTTTAACACCATTTACTAAGAAATGACCATGGTTTACTAATTGTCTAGCTTGTCTTCTTGTAGAAGCAAAACCTAATCTATAAACAACATTGTCTAATCTTCTTTCTAATAAGCATAAGAAGTTGTAACCATGGATACCTTCCATTTTACCTGCTTGATTAAATGTGTTGTGGAATTGTTTTTCATTAACTCCATACATATGTCTTACTTTTTGTTTTTCTGCTAATTGTAATCCATATTCAGTTTGTTTTTTTCTTTTTTGTCCATGTTGACCTGGAGCATAAGCTCTTCTGTTTAATTCTTTCCCGTTTTCTAAGATTGAGAATCCTAAACGACGAGAGATTTTCCATTGTGGTCCTGTATAACGTGCCATAAATTTTCCTCCGTATATTGTTTTATTTGCATAAAGCAATAACATTGCATAGATCAATTAATAAGTGTTAATATTAAGCATTTCCCATTGCAGCCAGGTACTTTGCAATCATTTGATATTAACGCATTTTTTAATCCTCTATGTGCTGCTATTCATTTACTGCTTTGTTAGCATACTATATATTTATAAAAATGTCAAACATTATTTTCCTTCATTAATTCATTATTTTTTATTAATTTTACATATTGGATGACGAATCACTGTTTTCCATTTTTCCGGAGCAATTTTTCTTGCATCTGATAAATAAATTTCATGATGCAATCTTGATTTACTAAAATCATTTTGATAACCCTTTTCTTGAAGAAATTGATTCATTATTTCCACTGTATTTATTTCATCATCAAAAGATCCTTGATGCATCATTTGCACACATAATCCTTCTTCAAAGGTAAAAAATTCCGCTTTTGAACAATCTATCTTCTTTTTAATAGATGCTCTTTTTACTGCCCAATCAAAATCTTTTTTTGTAATAAAGTCAGGAAGTCTTATGACTGAAATCCAGTGAAAATTTTCTTTATGTAAATAATCAATATTTTCTACATTTTCTTGCCACCAAAAACCTTCAAGTGGCGGTACAACATATTGGTAAAAACCTTTAATTTGATAATCTGTTTTATAACTCATTTTTAAAGTATACGCCACTGCATAAAGTACCTGAATGGCTTGTTGATAACTTCCATCTTCTTCATTAGGATTGCCTTTTCCTCTTACTGCGATATAATTGAATGAAGGCATATTAATAATTTCCGGTTTATTTTTAGGCCTATAATATTCTTTATATTCTTTTTTTAAATCAAAAATCATCTTTCTTTTCTCCTAAACAATAGGTATTTGAATTTCTGTAAGCCACTCATCAACTGATTCTTTATTCCAAATACCATCAATATAACATTCTCTTGATCGTCCCGATACTTGATAACCATTATCCTCTACATATTTCATAAGAAAACTATACGCCACACCAATTTCATCATAAGCTCCTTTATAAAAGATACTTAATACCTTTGTTTCTGGTATCTTTTTAAACATAATTCGTGCACTTTCTTCGCCCATACATTCCATTGCTTCATTATGTCGAATCCAAATATCACTTTCTTTATGTTCATTATCCAAATATTCACAAAATTCATATGGTGGATTTTTACATTTTACATGTGGATTCAATTCCTTGCATTCTTTTTTTAAGCTTGGAATAATTTTCATCATATCCGAATAACTTTTTACCTTTACTTCACTATAATAGACAATTGTTTCAGGTATCATTTTTTCTATTACTTGATATTGTATTTCATTATCATCCAAAAGGTGATGAATCATCAAAAGACGGCTTTCAATTTCTTCCTTTTGACTTTCTAATACTTTTGATTTAGAAATAAGTACTTCCTTTAGATTAGTACCTTGATTAATTGCTTGTATTTCTTCAATTGTTAGCCCTAATTGACGATACGACTTAATTCGTGCTGCCTCTTTTAGTTGACTTGTTTCATAAAAACGATACCCTGTTTGTTCATCTACTTTTCGCGGAATCAAAAGACCTCTTTTTTCATAAAAACGAAGTGCTTTGATTGTTAAATGAGACAACTTTGAAAATTCTCCGATTTTTAACATGATTTGATTCTCCTTTTCTCTTTCAAATTATGAATTGTCCCCTAAGGGGAGAGTCAACAATTTTCTATGATTAAAAAATACGGAGTGGTGTTCACTCCGTCATTTTATTACTTTTAATCATTTTCTTTTATCCAACCAAAATGTACACAAGCATTATAAATACCATCTTGATCACATGGTGTTGTTACATAAATCGCTTTTTCTTTTAATTCATCGATAGCATTTCCCATCGCAATACTTGTCCATTCATCTCTAAACATGCTTAAATCATTTTTTTCATCACCAAAAACAACCACATCTTTATAGTCACCGTTAAAATGGTCAACCATCATTTTAATACCAACTGATTTATCTCCTGGTTCCACAAATAAATATTCTTTATGAAAACGACACCAAGGAAGTTCTTTTAAAGTTTCAAGCTTTTGTTCTTCAGGAGCAAAACACGCCACATAAACTTTATAAATTTGTTCATAATTTCTAGGATCAAGTCCTTCTACAACTTCAGTATCCATATAAACATCATGAGTAAAATCATAGAAGCGAGAATCAGGTGCTAATCTTCTTGTTTTATTATCAGGTGATATAGCCCAAATAAAGTTCTTTTCTTTACATTCATTTATAAGATTTAAACATTTTTGATAATCAAGGGGCTTAATCGTAATTAATTCATTATTAATGGTAATTCCATTGCCACCATCACTGACCATATTTTCAAAGCCAAGTTCTTTCATATGATCTACAGCCATAGCATAGCTTCTTCCTGTAGCTATTGCTACAAAATGTCCTTGTTCTTTTAACATGCGAATTGCTTTTTTTGTTGATTCAGGAATGTATTGTCTTCCTGGTGTTCCTACTGCTAATGTTCCATCAATGTCAAAAAAGAAAAATTTTCTGTTCATAACTAACTCCTTATAAATACTTATCTAATTCTGTTTCTACTGTTTTATTGATTTTTACCTTTGGATAATCAATTAATTTACCACGTGTAAATACTTTTTCAACATATCTTAAAGCTTTTAAATCATCTAAAGGATTTTCACTTACAACGATCATATCTGCATCCTTACCAACATCAATACTTCCTGTTATTTCTTCTAAACCTGCGTATTTAGCAGCCAATGATGTTGCGCTATAAAGTGCAAACTGATTAGAAACTCCAATGTATTTATGAAAGTAGTAAAGTTCTCGCCAGAAGTCATATTGACTTACCCATGGACATCCTACATCATTTCCTAAAACAACAGGTATATCATTTTCTAATGCTTGCTTTGCACAATCAATAATACCATTGAAAACGAGTTCACCATTGTATTTTTCTATTTCTGAAACATTGGAAATACTTGGATCAAACAACGCAAACGGAAGTGCTGGTGAAATCGTCGTACATAAAAAAGCCTTCTTTTCTTTAAATAAAGCAATCATTTCATCATCTAATTTTGCTCCATGTTCAATCGAATCAACACCATTTTCTAAAGCTACTTTTACTCCTTCAGGTGATTCAACATGAGCTGCCACTTTATAACCTAAAGAATGCGCTTTGTCACATACTGCTTTAACCATTTCTGGAGCCATCTTAAGTTCCCCAGGAACACCTTTTTCTTTAGCATCTAAAACACCGCCTGTAATCATTAACTTAATTAAGTCTACTTTTTCATTTTTAGCCTTATCAACTAAAGCAAGTGCTTCATCAATCGTAGAAGCTGCAATTGCGACCGAACCTGCCATATGGCCATGAGGTACAGAAATTCCTTCATTACTAGCAACAATTCTTGGTCCTACAACTTTTCCACTTAAAATTTCATCTCTTAATTTTGAATCAAAATGAGAAATACCGCCTACAGTACGAATCGTTGTAACACCACTTAATAATTCTGTTTTAGCAAAATTAGAAACAACCTTATAAGTTATTTTTCTAGATAAAGCTGTAGACATCAACATTTTAACTGTCTTTTCATTATCTTTTTGTTTCTTTTGTGGTTTTCCATTTCCTGCAAGATGAACATGCATGTTGATGAGTCCTGGTAAAATATATTTTCCTTGTAAATCAATAATTTGATAAGATTTATCTAAATTACGATAAGGTTCAATAGCCACAATTTTTTCATTTTCAATAAAAATTGCTTTCCCTGTTTCTACTTCCATATCCTGATGACCATTTAAAATTTTTCCATTAATTAATGCATACTTCATAACCATTCCTTCTTTCCTATATGTTCATTATAAAAGAATACATAAAAAAAATCACTCCTAAGAGTGATTAATGATTAAGGTCTTAAACCAAGTCCACCTTCTAATGTAAGTGTTTCTCCTGTCATATATTTAAAATCAGGATTAGCAAGTTGTACACAGACACGTCCAATTTCTAATTCATTATTTCCAAAATGTCCCATTGGTGGTGTTTTAACATTTGCTTTGAAGGCTTCTGGATATGCTTTTTCAAATTGTTCTAATTGTGCCGTCCAAGCTAAAGGACATACCACATTGACATTGATTCCATCTTTTGCCCATTCATTAGCAGCTACACGTGTTAATCCACGGATTCCTTCTTTGGCAGCAGCATATGAACATTGTCCATAGTTTCCAAATAATCCTGCTCCAGAAGCAAAGTTGACAACTGATCCTTTTGTTTCTTTTAAATATGGATAACATGCTTTCATATAATAGAAAGCTGCATAGAGTCCTGAATACATTGCTAGATCAAATTGTTCTGTTGTATGATCAGCTAATGTTACTCCTGATGCTGATGCTTGCGCATTATTGATCAAAACATCGATTCTTCCATAAGTATCCATCGCTTGTTTAACAACATTGTTAACAACGGCTTCATTATCAGCACCAGCATTGACATCTGCTTGAACTGTTAAAACTTTGATACCATATAATCTTTCTAATTCTTCTTTAGCAGCTTCTAATTTTTTAACATTACGTCCTGTAATGACAAGATTAGCTCCTTCTTTAGCATAAGCTGTCGCAATTCCATAACCAATAGAACCACAACTTCCATCTTCTAAGACAGCACGTCCTGCTCCTGTAATAATTGCTGTTTTACCTGTTAAAAATCCCATTTATATTTCCTCCTTAAATACAATTTTTAAGTGTTAATATAATTATAGCACTACCAAAATAAAAAATCTATAGCTTGTGATATTTTTAACAAACTATAGACGGATAAAAATCATGTAAACAAGAGTTGATAAAATAATACTTAAAAAAGTATTATTCTTCCATTTATAAGTAAACACGACAGTTAAACACGCTAAAAGATAAGGAATAAAAAGAGTTGTTAATTGCATTTTTAAATCTTTTAGACAATAAACAATAAGAACTGCCATAATAGTCATTGGTAAATGCTTTTCTAGTTTTTCTAACCATTTAGGAAGTTCTTTTTCTTTAAATAAAAGAAAAGGAAAAGCTCTTAATAAAAAAGTAATTAAAGCAGAAAGAATAATTGCTGAAAGTACATAACTATTCATAAGATGTTCCTCCTTGTTTAACAAGTAAAATCATTGAAGAAATAATCAATGAAGGTAACATAAAGTTTTGACTGCCAAAAACAATCAAACAAATAATAGCGATAACAATTCCTACAACAGCAGGAAAATGATCTTTATTTTTCTCTAATTGATCCATAAAAATAATAATAAACAAGGCTGTCATACAAAAATCAATTCCTGTTAAATCAAACGGAATCAAATTACCAAGTACCGCTCCTAAAACAGTTCCAATAAGCCAATAACACCTTGAAAAAAGTGCGACATAAAACATAACTTGTTCTTTATCTTGATCTTCTAGATTACAATTAACCGCATAAGTTTCATCAGTCATGGTAAAAATCATATACCATTTTTGCTTCATTTTATTAAAAACATCTATAAAAGATAAACTATAAAAAAGTTGTCGGCTATTCATTAAAAGAGCTGTAACACCAATTGTAAGTAAAGAAGTTCCCCCACTTAATAAAGTAATCAAAAGAAATTGAAAAGCACCCGTATAAATCAAAAAACTCACAAGTAATGCTACATGCCAAGCAAAGCCCGCTTCGTTCATCATCACTCCATAAGCAATCGATACAAAAAGATAACTACACAGAATAGGTATCGATTTTTCAAAAGCTTTTTTTATAATTTCTTTATTTTTCATAATCCTCTAAAAAGCTATGATAAGCTTTATCCTTTTTCGTTCCTAAAATACAATCTAAATTAACATTATCTAAAGCTTTAAAAATATTTTGATCAACATTTGGGTTTACTTGTTTCATTGTTTTAATGAGTTCTTTGACTTCTTTTCTTTTACTTGTTCCATCATTAATTAAAGAACATCCTTCAGTAAAACGACATGCACAATTGATAAAAGTCAAATCATTATGTTTACGCCAAGAAATAATACTTTCTTCTTTTACTAAATATAAAGGGCGAATAAGCTCTAATCCCTCAAAGTTTTCACTATGTAATTTAGGCATCATCGTTTTGATTTCAGAACCATAAAACATCGAAAGAAGTGTTGTTTCAATCACATCATCAAAGTGATGTCCTAAAGCAATTTTATTACATCCTAACTCTTGTGCTTTACTATAAAGATAGCCCCTTCTCATCTTTGCACATAAATAACATGGACTTTTATCAACTGTTGAAACCACATCAAAAATATTACTTTCAAAGATTTCAATAGGTACATTCAATAAATCTGCATTATCTTCAATAAAATCACGATTATAACTGTTATATCCTGGATCCATCACAACATAATGAGCTTCAAAAGGAACACGCCCATATCTTTGTAATTCTTGAATACACTTAGCCATTAAAAAAGAATCTTTTCCACCGCTAATACAAACCATAATTTTATCATTTTCTTGGATAAGTTGATAATTTTTAACAGCTTTTATAAATTTAGACCAAATTTCTTTACGATATGTTTTTATGATACTTCTTTCTATTTCTTTATATTTTTCCATTTTCAAAGCACTCCTTGTAACATTGATCAAAGATTTTTAGAAAATCTTGAACTTCTTTTTCTGTTGTTAAATGCGATAAACTAATTCTAAAAGAAGACATCGCTCTTTGACGATCTTGATAAAGCGCATAAACCATTTTAGAAGGTGTTTCTACAGGACAACATGAAGTTTTAATAGAAATATAGACATCTTGTTGATCGAGCATTTGTGCAAATTTTGTAGCTTTCATTCCTTTTAAGGAAATATTAATAACATGAGGTAAAGAATATTTTGTATGATTTATTAACACTTGATCATATTGTTTTAATTGTTCAAGCATTTGATGATTGATCGATTTTACATAAGTTTCTCGTTCTTGTTGTTTTGAAAGAGCAATCTCTAAAGCTTTTTCAATCGATACAATATGTGCCAGTTCAGGCGTTCCACTTCTAAAAACAGTTGTTGACTTTCCCCCATCAATTTGTGTTTTTAAACCAACTTTTTTCTTTTTAATTAACATACCAGTTCCCAACATACCATAAAACTTATGAGGTGCAATAGTAATCAAATCAACATTTTGATAATCAATAGCTACTTTACCAATTGCTTGAGAAGCATCACTATGAAAAAAACAATATTTATAATCTTTTAAAACTTCTCCAATTTCTTCAATCGGTTGTCTAATTCCAAGTTCACTATCCACACTACAAACACTTACTAAAATCGTATCTTCTTGAATCATTGATTTCATTTTTTCAACATTGACTTGTCCATCTTCTTTTAAAGGAATCATTTCAACAATAAAACCATTTTCTTGCATTTTTGTAAGACTTGATAAAATTGAATTATGTTCTAAAGGTGAAATTAAAACATGTTTACCTCGATGTTTATATCTTTCTAAAATACCTTTGATTGCAAGGTTATTGGCTTCACTCGCTCCTGATGTATAAATGATTTCTTCAGGTAAGACATGTAATTGTTCAGCAATGTGCTTTGTTGTTTGATCAATAACTTCTTTTGCTTGTAATCCTAGTGTATGACTTGCATTAGGATTAGCAAAATATTTCATGGTTGCTTGATAATACGTATCAAGTACTTCTTTTTCTATTGGTGTATTGGCTGCATAGTCTAAATAAATCATAAGGTACCTCTCTTTTCCTACTAATATTATAGGAATTATAAAGAAGTGTCAATAATGAAAAGAACTCTAGCTGATTGCTAGAGCTTTTCATCAAGGGCTTTCCCATTTGTTTCAATAATATGTTTCATCCAATTAAATGATTTTTTCTTTGTACGTTTTAAAGTTCCATTTCCTTTATCATCCATATCAACATAAATAAATCCATAACGTTTTTTCATTTCTCCAGTTGATAAAGAAACAAGATCAATTGGTGCCCACATCGTATATCCTAAACATTCAACACCATCTTCATTAATCGCATCAGCCATAGCTGATAAATGTTTTTGTAAGTAATCAATACGATAATCATCTTCAACATATCCATTTTCATCTGCTTGATCAATAGCTCCCATACCATTTTCTACGATAAAAATTGGTTTTTGAATACGATCATAAATTTCATTCATACAATGTCTAAGCCCAAGTGGATCAACAGGCCATCCCCAAGGTGTATTTTCTAAATAAGGATTTGAAGAACCTCCAACATTAAACCATGGATCATCTTTTTTTACTGTATTTGAACGATAATAAGAAAATGAAACAAAGTCTAATTGTCCTTCTTTTAAAATTTCTTTATCTTCTTCTGTGATTTCTAATGAATCAAAACCATGATGTTTCCACACACTTTTAGCATAAGGATGATAATAACCTCTTGCCATCGTATCAATAAAATACCAGTTTTCTCTTCTTGCTTGAAGACGTTTAAACATATCTTCTGGTTTACACGTTGCTGGATAAAGTTCACTCATTGCATACATTGTTCCAAACATGCTACCTGGCATCATTTGATGTCCTAAAATAACAGCTTTAGCACTAGCAACAAACATATGATGATCTGCTTGATATCTCACTTTTCCATCACTTTCTCTTGTTCCACATGGCCCAAATCCTCTTACAGCATTGATTTCATTAAAAGTAAGCCAATACTTACAACGTTTACCATATCTTTCAAATAAAGTCTTGCAGTATTTAACATAACAATCAATCACAAAACGATTAGACCATCCCCCATACTTTAAAGCTAAATGCATTGGCATTTCATCATGACAAATTGTAATCAATGGTTGAATATGATATTTTTCTAATTCTGAAATTACATCATCATAGAATTTCAATCCTTCTTCATTAGGTGTTTCTTCATCTCCTAAAGGATAAATACGACTCCAACAAATACTAAAACGAAAAACATTAAATCCCATTTCAGCCATAAGTGCAATATCTTCTTTATAACGATGATAAAAATCAACAGCTTGATGACTTGGATAATATTCATCATCTAAAAACACTGGTTTTGCTTCTTGTGGAACAGGATCTGCATAAAAAAATGAACTTCTTGGTTTAATAATACTACCATCATTCATTTCCATTGTATGATGTCTTGGGTTTTCCATTGACCCATCTGTTTCAAAGTCATGTGATAAAAGTCCTCTTCCTCCTTCATTGAATCCTCCTTCATATTGGAAATCAGCAGTTGCGCCACCCCATAAAAATCCTTCTGGTAATTGTTTCATAATAGTCTCCTTGTTACTTTTTACATTTTGTTTTGACAATTTTTACAAATAAATCATAATCTTATTATTCTCTTTTGTCAATAGTTACATATTATTTTGACAATTTTATCATTTTTATATAAAATAAACATGAGGTGAGACTATGAACTTAATGGAAACCATCCACTTACATAAAAATGATTTTTCTAAAACAGAACGTAAAGTTTACGATTATATTGTTCAAAACCCTACAGCTATTGAAACAGCGACGATTACTAAAATTGCTGAACTATGTCAGGTTTCAACTTCTGGAATTTTAAGATTTTGTCAAGTTTTAGGTTATAAAGGTTATAAAGATTTTCGTTTTGACATGCTTCATTATTTGCATCAAGAACATGTTGAAGTAAATTCTGAAAATCTATTTGATGAATTAACATCTAAATATTTATCAGTCATTCGTCAATTCAATAACATTGATCAAAATAAGCTCAACCAACTTATTAAACAAATAAAAAACACCAAAAACATCTATGTCATTGGTGTTCATTATTCATCTTTACCAGCAAAACATTTAGTTTTAGGATTACAAGATTTAGGTATTAATACTTATTTTGCTTATGATTATATGCAAGCAAGTCATCTTTATAATACAATTCACGAAGATGATCTCTTGATTTATTTTTCTATTGAAGGTAATCAAAATAATGTTTCTCGTTTTTTTGACCTTACAAACGCCTCTAAAAATACGTATATGATTACTTTAAATCCAAAGCCTAAATTATTGATTGAAAATACACTTATTCTTCCAGGATATACTTTATCTAAACAATCAATTGTTGATTTACAATCGATTGTTGTAATCTTTGTAGAATTACTTTTAAATATGTTTCATAATACTTTAAAAGAGGATTAAGTTTTTTTACTTAATCCTCTTCTTTTTTTAAAAATGAAAGTATTTTTTCATTAAAAGCATCATCTTCTTTAATTTCATTTAATTGTCCTACTTCATTAGCACATTCTCCACAAATATCAATTCCAATTGTTTGACTGTTTTTAAATAAATAAGCGAGTAATATTTTAAATTCCATGAGTTGCATAGAACCTTGATCCCAATCTGTTTGAATAACATTTTGACTCAAAACATCTTTATCAATTGAAATATATAAAGGATATTGACGTAATAAATCATCAACTTTTTTCCACACTTCTCTATTTTCTAAATCATCATCTGTTAAATAGAGAACCTGATCTTGACGTTTAATCAATGAAACCTGTTTTTCATCAATACCTATTAAAATCACTTTTTTTAAATATTTATTATTTTCTAAACTATTTAAAATCCAAGATCCACAACTTAAAATATCATCAAACATCGGTTGCATCATATCACTATGATGATCAAAAACAACTAAAATAAAATCATGTTTCATTTTTTCTATCCAAAACTCACTAACATAATGAAAATTACCAGAATCTATAAAATGTATGCCTTCAGGAGATAGATTACTTATTTTTGCTTCTATTGTTCTTCTTGCTTCTTGACTACAATAACCATAAACACCTTGTAATTCATGTAAATCAAGCCATCTAATATTTTTATGTTTATAAAACTTTTCATTTTCATAAATTCCTGTAAAATCCATGACCGTCATGTTATTTTGTTTTTTAAACATCTTAAACACTTCCTTTGTTTTTATCCTAGCATAAAAAAAGTAACTTCCGTTACTCTTTTAATAAATTTTTTTCAATTGCTTCAACGCACCCATCATGATCACAATCACTTACAATAACATCATCATATTGTTTAATTTCATCAATCGCATTATCCATCATAACCGCAAGTCCTGCTACCTTTAAAGATTCAAGCTCTGCAGAGTTTCTTCCTGTATTTAAAATCACAATTTTATTATACGCAACCGCTCTAGCAATTGCTTCTTGAGTTTTTTTTGAAATTTGTTTATTAGAATTTAATAATGTTCCATCCATATCAAAAGCTATTAGTTTATATTCCATACGACTTTCTCCACTACAAATGGTAGTGTATCATTTGTAATCAATTAAAAAAGTCTCTTTCCATTTTAGAAAAAAGACTTGTTTTTCTACAATACATAACAATTTACATGCTCAATAAATTCAAGAAATGCTTTAGATTTTTGCGTATTCTTTAAATAAGCCATATAAAATGTTTGTTTTTCATCTATATCTTTAATTTTTATTTTTTTGATTGGCAACAAATCATAAACTGCATATCAGGAACAATCGCTACCCCTAAATCATGACCTACAAAACCACCAACGACTTCATCTTCCTCTAATTCCATTGATATATGAGGATGTATTTTTGACTTTTCTAAAAGATGATCGATCATTGGACGAATTCCACTATTTTTAGTAAAAGTAATAAAAGGTAGATCTTCTATTTGTTTTAAATCAATTTCATCATTTTTAGCAAGTGGATGATTAAGACTGACGATTACATAAAACTCTTGTGTTATAATAGGTTTAAAATATATCTCTTGATCATCTACATAGGAACAAAAAACAATATCTAAATCATTTTTCTTTAAATCATGAATAAGCTCATAAGAAAAACCACTATGGCATTGAAAGGTCACATTTTCATTTTGAAAAGAAAAAATCAGTTGGGGAATATAGCTCATCCCTAGTCTTCTTACAAAACCAATATTTAAAGTTTCTTTTCCTTTTGAAATTTGTTTAATATTTTCTATAGAATCATCTAAACGATTAAGAATTGGCTCGATTTCTTTTAAAAAAAGTTTTCCATACTTTGTTAGAACAACATTTCTTCCCTTTTTTTCAAACAACGCAACATCTAGTTCATCTTCCAATAAATGAACGGCATGCGTTAAACTCGGTTGAGTAATATGTAATTTTAAAGCTGCTTTTGTATAATGTTCTTCTTGTGCTAATGTCGTAAAATAACGTAATTGATGTAAATTCATTGTCATCACCTAATATGATTATACTAGGACTTCTTTTTCTTTTCGAGTACGTTTTTTAAATAATAAGCTAATTAAAACACCAACGATAATAAAAGCTGATCCCAATACAAATGAAGTTGTCAAAACATCATGAAAAACAACAACTCCTAAAAATGAAGAAGTTAATGTTTGAATTGGATAAAAAGCACTACAAGTATTAGCAGGCAATAATGATAAACTTTTATTCCATAAAATATTCGTAAATGCCGTACAAACAACTCCCATATAAACAAGTCCTAAAACAGCACCTAAATCTACTTGAATAAGAGGGTGTGTCACTTGTACTTCTAAAAAGGAAACTGGAATATTACAAACTGTTGCAATCAACATTGATACTTTTGTAAGTGTTAATGCACTGTATTTATTAGAAATCTTTCTTGAAATAACAGACATAAAAGCCCAACCAATAACTGCAATAAAAGAAATAAGAACTCCTAAAAACTGAATATTAGCTCCTGTACCTATAATCATATAAACCCCAGCCAACGATAATACAATACCAACAATTTTATTCATTTCTGATTTTTCATTTAAAATAATCATTGCCATCACACTAATAATCACTGGATTTAATGAATTAATAAGTGAAGCCATTGATCCACCGGCAATCTTAGTTCCTAAAAGTTGACAATCAACAGAAATAAAATAACCAATAAATCCCATAATAAAGAAATATTTATAATCACTTTTTTCAATTTTTTCTTTCTCACTTTTTAATGAGATTAAACTTAGTGCTATAAAAGCAATTAAATAGCGAAACATTGCTACTGTAAACGTAGGAATCTTTCCTAAAACAAATTGACTGACAACATACAAACTTCCCCATAACATAAATGTTGTCAATAAATATACATAAGATTTTTTCATTTTCTTCTCTCCCTTAGTTCTACAGTATACATTTCTATTTATATAAATAAAAATAGATAAAAATTATCAATTTGATAGTTTTTATCTATAATTTATTATTTTGTATAACATGTATAACCATTTCTACCTTGATTCTTTGTTTGATACAAAGCCTGATCAGCTAAATTATACAAGCCTTTAAATGTTGTTCCATGTTCAGGATAAAAGGCAATCCCAATACTACAAGAAATTGTTCCTTTAAAATTGTCAATTTCAATATTTCTTATCTTTTGACATATTTCTTGGGCTTTATTTATCGCATTTCCATGCTCTTGAATATCTTTAACAAAAGCAATAAATTCATCACCACCTGCACGCCCTACAATATCCTCTATTGTAAAAGATTCTTTTAAAATTGAGCCAAAGTTTTTTAAAACTTCATCACCAATAACATGGTCATTTAAATCATTTACTGTTTTAAAATTATCAACATCGATCATAAAAAGTGCCCCTAATTGTTGAGAAGAATCATTTTTTAAATATGTACTAATTTCATTTTGCAATGTTTCCTTATTTTTTATACCTGTTAATGCATCGATACGTACAAATTCTAATAATCTTTTTTGATGTTTATTGTTTACTTTATAAATTGTAAATAACAAAATCACTAACGCAAAAACAAATAAAGTAAAAAGCAAATATTCAGCATAAATGATAAATGTATAAGATTCCTGTGCTACATCTGCATCAATGTTATAACACATGATCCAATCATTGATTTTTAATGGATAATAAGCCATATAAGATGTTTTATTATTATAATTTAAAGTCATATAACCATTTTCTTGTTTAATCCATTTTTGTTTTAAACTTTGAAGATCATCCGGAGATAAAACATTGTATTCAGCAAAATAACTAAAAATACTTTTAGAAGCTAAAAAATCTTTATTTTTAACAGCATTATCATAAGTAATCAACTGCCCTTCTTTAGAAACAAGAAAGGCCGATCCTTTTCCATCATAAATACCTCTAAAAACAATTTTATTTAGATCCCCAATATCATAGCTACCACCTATAACTCCTACAATTTCTTTTTGTTGATCATAAATAGGTACCGCTATAATAACACGTGTCTCCCCTGCAATAACACTTTCAAGTGAAGCACTTAAGACTCTATTTCCCTTTAGTGCTTCTTGAAAATATTCACGATTACTTACATTCTTTACGGCACCGTTATCATAATGACTTTCTCCATTTTTATCAATAATTCCAACATTTTCTAATTTTGTATATTCTTTAATGGAATGAATTAAATTTATATTATCTTCGCAAAATAAATCTTGCTGGCTTATATGATTACCAACACCTTCAAGATATCGATATTGAATATCTATATACTGTTTTAAACTTTCAGTTTGTTTTTCTGTATTAGCAACCACTTTATTAACAGATTCATTTTCTATATCTTTTTTTATATAAAAGAAAAACGAAATAGAACAAATCATTATAAAAACAATAAAAATCATCATTGCTTTTAAATATGCTTTAAAAGTGAGTTTATAAATTGCTTTTCTTTTCATATCGTTCACCATCTTTTCTTTAAAATATTTTACCATATTTAAACAAAGGTAAACAAAGATTTTAATAAAAAAAGAATTATAGTATTGCTATAATTCTATTAATTAAAAAACCTTGAGGATTTCTTGAGCAACAAATAACTCAGGAAATCAACTTTTGGCTTTTTCTGTTGATTATCAACTTTTTTAACTATTCTATTATTTTCACAAATGTTATATCATCTTCTTAAAATCAAATATATTTTCCAAATTCAATACGATAAAATCATTAATAACGCTTAGTTCTTTTCTACTTGTTTTTTTAATAAATCCATTAATCTTTTTTGTTTAGCGTAGAGTTTAATTATATTATAAACGCGTCGATAAACAATTCGATAATCAAAAGGTCTTTTAATGTAATCAGATGCTCCCATCGCAAAACCTTTATTAATGATATTTGCTGAATCTTCACTTGAAATTAAAATAACAGGTATATCATCTAACCATTTTTCTTGTTCCATCCATTGTAAAACATCAAAGCCATCAATTTCAGGCATAATAATATCTAATAAAATCAAAGAAATTCCCGAACCATATTGCTTAATATAGTCAATACATTCTTGCCCATTTGTAGCTTCCAATAAATAAAAATCATCTTTTAATATTTCATAAAGAATTGCACGATTTAACTCAGAATCATCAACAATAAGAATTGTTTGTTTAGTATCATTTCTATCAGAATAATACTGATGATCTAATTCTGTAAATATGCAATTCTTTTTTCTTTTAGCATGGTATAATAAATGATCTGCCAAAGAAACTGCTTCTTCAATTGTCCCTGTTTGATACATTGTAATCCCTGCACTCAAAGAAAATTGAACACTTTCATACCTTCTGATTGTTGCATGATGAATATTTTCTAAAATATTTTGCATAATTAAATAAAGGTCTTCTATTTCAATATTTGGCAAATAAATAATGAATTCATCTCCACCATAGCGAATAAGTTTATCTTGATTTCTAAGTGAATTCTTAATATGTTCAACAATCATTTTAAGAACCCTATCTCCGAAATCATGACCAAATGTATCATTATAAATCTTAAAATCATCCACATCGAGCATAACAATTCCTGCAGGAGTTGTTTGATGTTTTATTTTTTCTTCATAAAAACGTCTATTATAAGCACCTGTTAATACATCTAAATAAAAATCATCGTGTTTACCCAAATACTTTAAAATAAGATTGCTATTTTCTTGTCGCGATAACTCTAGTTGTTCGTCTAAACAACAAATAATTTCCATTACATATTCTTTTTGATCTACAACATAGTATTTAGAAATGACATGATAAAGTTTATCTTTACAATATTCTAATTTTGTATAATCTTTTTTTAAACGAAATGCTTCTATTGTACTGCTTAAACAATTAGAGTTCATTTGATTTAAATCTGTTTTTTCAAAAAGATGTACATTTGGATATAGTTCTTGATAACAAACCATTTTATATAAAAGTTCTTTCATTGTTATTTTACTATTTTGCATGTTTTTTCCCTCAATATGGTTTTATTTTAAAAAAAGAAGCATAAAAATTCAATGAATATATCTAAAAAAGAGAAGAATATGTGATTTTAGATAAATAACATCCTTTTTCTTTTTATTGAAAATATTATTTTAAAACAGAAATAATAACTTCCTCAACCTTTTTTACATCAATTAGTTTAGCAATATGATCATTCATTCCTTTTGAAATTGCCATTTTTCTATCTTTTTCAAAAGCATTAGCAGTTAAAGCAACAATTGGAATATGAGCCTTTCCTTCATCAGATAATTCTCTAATTGTTTCCGTTGCCTTATAACCATCCATATGAGGCATTTGAACATCCATTAAAATCAAATCATAGCTTTTAGCAGACATTTGTTCCATTTTAGCCACACATTGAATCCCATCTTCAACACGTTCAACTATTAATCCCATATCTTCTAAAATCGTTATCGCTATTTCTGCATTTAAATCATTATCTTCAGCCAATAAAACGTATTTCCCTTTTGACACTCCCCATGTCTAAAGACAGGAGATTCTTGCTACCTGCCAACATTGTTGGCTGACCAGTTCATTTCTGATAGGTCGCAGTGCAAGTTAGGGGTATGCCATTACCCTTCCTAGAGCAGAACCTATAGTTCTCTAGGCAGTATATCTGTTACCAATATACTCAGTTGAGTTGCATATATTTATAGCTCCTAGCAGATCCCTGTGTGTATGATACCCACATCTGCACGTATAATTTCTATCATTTGCATGATGAACACTTCCACATATCGGACAAATTTGACTTGTATACGCTGGATCTACATACTCAACTTCTATGCCTGCCAGTTTTGCTTTGTATTCTATAAATGTAGCTAGTCTATAGAACGACCATGTATGCAGGCTATGATTGTTTTTTCGACTTGTTCTTGTCGTAGAGCGTATGTTTTGTAGTCGCTCTAACTTGATTACTGAGATATCATGTGCTTTTGCTGTATTTACAATTTCACGACTTAGCTTATGATCTATATCTTTCATGATACGTTGTTCTTTGTTGTTGATTTTAACAACCGCCTTTGGCTTCTTAGCTTTTTGAAATCTTTTTCTAAGATTATTGTAGTGTCTTCTTATATATTTGTTTTTTCTCCCATTTCCATAAAACTTGATACTTCCATCTGGACAGTAACTTACCGCAGGACATTTGATTCCAAGATCAACACCCATGACATTGTCATTTGAAGAAGCAGCATCTTCTTTGGCATCATAGACGATTTGTGCTACGAGATCATGCCCTTTTACAACAATGTGCATTGTTCCTAATTTACTGGATGAAAAAATTGATTTCTGTCTTTTGGATATTTTTGTCTTGACTGATATACGTTTTGACTTTCCATTGATGATTACTGGAAAGCCAATACAGTCATCATTGATCCTAAAGTTTTGGTTGTTGATATAACAGCACATTTTTTTCAAAACAGGAAGTCTTACTTTAGTATTTGAATTTCTTAAAGCCTTATTATATTTTCTTATGATGGATTTGGCATCTCGAATACATTGATTACATAAGGCACTTGGAAGAATAGCATTCACATCTGCTGTTGTTATTTTTGTAATAGCTCTTCCATTAGCAGCATCAAAAACAAGATGATTGACTGTAGAAATATACTCTGTCATCGTTGCCTTGATTAATTCTGTCTGATATTTATTTGGATAAAGCTTGACTGTTTCTGTTAATTGCATAGATATCACCTAAACGTTTTTTTGATCTTCAATATATTGCTTGATTACAGAAAGGGGTGCACCACCTACTGTAGATACAAAATAGCTATTGGTCCATAGCGTTGGGATCCTTGATTTCAACCAAGGAAATTCCTGTCTCAACACTCTAGAAGAATAGCCCTTGATTCTTTTAACTGCTTTGTGAATTCCATATTGTGGGTCTACTTCCATAAGCAAATGTACATGATCGGGCATGATTTCCATTTCAATGATTTCGACATTCAATTGATCACAGGTTTCTTTAATCAACTCCTTTAAGCAATCATCAACACCATCTACAAGAACGGGACGTCGATATTTTGGACAAAATACAACATGATATTTACAGGAATAGATCACATTATTATTTGATTTGTACTTCATGAACACATTATACTACTAAAAGATATCTAATTATATATGTTATTGATAAAAACTAAAAAAAGTTGCCGTAAATCTCCACAGCTAAAGCTGGGAGATTTACGGCAACATTTGGTAATGCTCATTCTTTTATGGTAATACAGCAAATTAAATGCTTTCTAACATAAATAACCTAAAGATAAAACATATTTATAACATTTATTCACTTTCATCTGCCTTTCTTTGACAGCTATTATTATACGAATAAATATTTTTATTTATGAAAAGAGCACAAAAAACTTAAAAAATTTTCTTATATAAAAACAATAAAAAAGATGCCAAAGCACCTTTCTTATTAATAATTTTCTGCATGAACTTCAAAGTACGCTTGTGGATGATCACATACTGGACAAACATCAGGTGCTTTTTCCCCAACAACGATATGTCCACAGTTACGACATTCCCAAACCTTTACTTCACTTTTAGCGAAAACTTCTTGCATTTCTACATTATGCAATAATGCTCTATAACGTTCTTCATGATGTTTTTCGATTTCTCCAACCATACGGAATTTAGCTGCAAGTTCTGGAAAACCTTCTTCTTCTGCAGTTTTTGCAAAGCCTTCATACATATCTGTCCATTCGTAGTTTTCACCTTCAGCTGCTGCTACTAGGTTTTCAGCTGTATTTCCAATACCATTTAATTCTTTAAACCACATTTTAGCATGTTCTTTTTCATTATCTGCTGTTTTTAAGAATAAAGATGAAATTTGTTCAAAACCTTCTTTTTTTGCTTTTGAAGCGAAGTAAGTATATTTATTTCTTGCTTGTGATTCTCCTGAAAAAGCTTCCATTAAGTTCTTTTCTGTTTGTGTTCCTGCATATTTATTAGCCATGTGTATTTCCTCCTTTTATTCCTTGCTAGGAATAATTCCTATTTATATTTTAATCTTTGTTCTTTCTTTTGTCAATTAAAAAAGGAGAAAGAGAATTTCTCCTCCTATCACTAACATGATTGCAATAGAAAATGAACTCATATATGGAGAGGGATTAGTGATAGACACATTTCTATGTGCCTTTTAATCATACTCTCTTTTAGAATCAGCTTTTTATTTTGGAACAAATTGGTCTTATTTGTATCTTCTTATTATACTATCTCTTGGATTATCTAAATGATATTCTTTAGCCCACTTTCTAAAATGTCTATTAATATATTGATTTAATTGAACCATATCTCGTTTATTAAGATAGATGTCAACCAATCCAAGAGGATCTTCTAATGGATAAGCTTTAATTCTTTCCATCATTTGATAAACAACTTCATTGTTCATAATTTGAAAAGAATAAGTATCATATTGTGTAATAACATCTAAATCCACATAATAATTCATATGTACTTCCATGAATTTCATATATCCAATTGAACTGGACATTGATAGTTTAAAGCATTTGACATCACTGTATTTTATTTCTGTCTGAAAATATTGAAGAAAATCTTTATAAAAATATAAACGATCATAAATCGTTCCATAATCTAAAACATTATCTACTGCTATTTTAACTTTTTTTCTTTTAATATAATTATTAATTTTTTCATCTATATGATCTAAATCAAGTTGTCGTTGTTTTATCAAATCTTTTTTATTTTCCAAAACATCTCTAATTGATTTCTTTTTATTAATAATCTGTTTGATTTCTTCTATAGTGACGTCCATCTCTCTTAATAGGAGAATAAACTTAATTTTTGAAACATCATCTTGATTATAACATCGATAATTATTATCTCTTAATGGTTTCACTAAACCTTCATTTTCATAATAAATCAACGTTTTCTTTGTAATATCTAACATTTCTTCTACTTCATGTGTTGTCATAGCTATCACCTCTACTTATATTAAACAGTATGACCTTAGGATATAGTCAAGTAATTTATTAATTTAAAATGAAAATAGTAGATGTGCTCTACTATTCTAATAATTCTAAAACTCTTTTTTGAATAATTTCTTCCAACTGGAATATAAGATATGTTTTCATTTGTGAAAAGTAAACATGTTGAACAAAGCTTTCCTTTCCATTTAGAAAGCCCATAATCCACATAATGTAAACCCGTTGTTTTAGCAATCTGTGAAGCATAATATTCACTATAAGGTTCTAAACCACTGTTTGCAAATCCTTCTGTTCCTGATTAATAAAGAAAAATATTATTTTTTATTCTCCTCTATGATTTAGCAAGCATTCCATTTGTTGTAAATTCAGGTGATGATCTAAATGAAGTTCTAGTATAACTTCCATATCCTGTAAAAGCAATAGAAGCAATGTTGGTATTAAAAGAATTATGATAAAGATTTTTATCTTTAAATAAGTCTTTACAATTTTCTTGTACAACCCAATAATTATCATTCAATGATAAGCCTTGACATATATCAATAATACCTTTTGTATCTTTCTCATTTAATCCTAATCGTGATAAAAAATTAGAAGCATAGGCTCTATTTCTAGGAATTGTCCTTTTTTGAAGCCATTTTTTAATCCTTCATTACTTAATTCTAAATCTAATGGTAAAAGATCGTGTAAATTTGATTAACAGCATCAATAAAAATTTCTAATCCATTATTTGTATTTTTCTAATAAAAAAATACGAGACAATTTTGTCTCGTATTATCTTAAATTTTTAAAGCTGTTGTATATGCGCCCCAAATAGCAGTCATTAAGTTACCTGGTTGAATAGCATCTCCTAATAAATAGACATTTTCTCCTTTAATTGAATCATATAATGTTTGATTAGATTTATAACCAACAGATACAACAACTGTATCAGCTTCAATTGCTTTTGGTGTATGATGTACCCCAAATAATGACATCATACGTGCTCTATTATTAATATTTGGTTCGTTTGTTGTCATCACATCAATCATCAATTTACCATCTTTATATTCTTTTACTGTTGCATTTTTATAAAGATCAACATGGTAATATTCCATTAATTCAACAAGCATATTATAGTTTGGAGCTGCAAGACCTTCTACATTCATAATGGTAGGTAAAGCTTCAACAACTGAAACTTTTTTATTCTTTCTAGCAAGGTCATAAGCTAATTCACAACCTGTAAGACCTCCACCTATGATGACAACATTTTGATCTTTAATATCTTGTTTATCTAAAACATCAACTGCATATCTTACATTTGGTTGATCAAATCCAGGAATATTATCTAAACGTTTTTCACTTGCTCCAGTAGCAACAAAAACAACATCATAATTTGCTTTATCTTCTACTTTAAATTCAGTATTAAATTTAACATTAACTCCTGCATCTTTGATTTGTTTTTTATACCAAGCTAATAAACGACGATCATCATCTTTAAAATCAAAAGCACTTGCTTCATTAAAGACACCACCTAAACGATCAGTTTTTTCATACAAGTCAACACTATGTCCTCGAAGAGCAGCCACGCGTGCAGCTTCCATACCAGCGATACCACCACCGACAACAGCGACTTTCTTTATTACATCTGCTTTAGTAATATTATAATGATTTTCCATTCCACAACGTGGATTTAAAGCACATGAAATATCTTTAGAAGACATTGTTTTCATATCAACTTGGAAAATACGTGCTAAACATCCAAAGTGACAAGAAATACATGGTCTAATATCATCTTCTCTTCCTTCTTTAAACTTATTAGCTAAATCAGGATCTGCAAGTAACGGACGACCCATACCCATCATATCAATCTTACCAGCCGCAATTTCTTTTTCAGCAAGTTCAGGATTATCAAAACGACCACCACAAATAACAGGAATATTAACCCATTGTTTTACCTTTTCAACATCTTCCAAGTTACATGCTTTTGGCATATATACTGGTGGATGTGGCCAATACCAAGCATCATAAGAACCATTATCACAATCAAGCATATCATAACCTGCTTCTTCTAACATCTTAGCTACTTTTTCACTTTCTTCATAATCTCTACCAAATTCTTGATATTCTTCACCTGGTAAAGCACCTCTGTTAAAATCTTTTGTTTTACTTACAACAGAATATCTTACAGAAACTGGGAAATCTTCCCCACAAGCTTTTTTAATAGCTTTTACAATTTCACATGGGAATCTTAAACGATTTTCTAAACTTCCACCATATTCATCATTACGTTTATTCCATGCTGCAATTGTAAATTGATCTAATAAATAACCTTCATGTACAGCATGAATTTCAACTCCATCAATTCCTGCATCTTTAGCAGCTTTTGCTCCTTGAGCAAACCATTCAATATATTGATGAATATCTTCAATACTCATTTCAGGATTATTTTTAGATGGATCCCATACATTAGGCATTGAACTAGGTGCTGGATCTGTAGGATGAATAGAAGCTCTACCAGACATAGCAGTTAACATGACAAATACTTTTGAACCGTATTTATGCACACCATCTGCTAAATATTTCATATTTTCAGTGTAGCTTTTAACATCATTAACAATACTAGGAAGTCCTGCTCCTTTTGGCACAGGAACTAAACCAGTAATAATTAAACCAGTTCCTCCTTTTGCTCTTTCAATATAATAATCTGCCCCATCTTTTGTATAACTTCCATCATTATTCATCATACGTGATGAAAAGACACCCATTGGAAGTAATGCAATACGATTAGGTACTTCTACTGTACCGATTTTAATCGGTGAAAACAAATGTTGATATTTATTCATACCAAATCCCTCCTTGAATTAGTTCACTGAACTTATTCGGTTAACTTATATATACATCGTAAGCCTTTACAATTCAATTGTCAATAACTTAATAATTTTTTCACATAGAAACAAAAAAAATAGAAAGACTTTCGTCTTTCTACAAACCAATATAATCTAATACAATAGAAATTTCTTCATGCACTGCTTCTATTAAATCATAACTTCCATTATGACAACACCAATCATAAATACTTCCTCGACTAATTCTTAACATCATTTTAGCAGCATGTTCTTTATTCATATGTTGTATATTATTTAAGTTTTCTAAAAGTTTTTGATAAAGATATCTTTCATCACTATGAAGATATGTATTTTCAGCATTTATTTGATTTTTAAAACAAATAGTTGTCATCTTTAAACCAATATCTAAAAAAACATCTTTAATTTGAAAATCTATTAAAAATAAAATAGCCTCTCTTTCACTATTAAAAGTTTGCTTTTCGTAAGCTTCTTTTAACATCTGATCAAATTCATAATAGCCATAATCAATAATTGCTTCTTTATTCTTATAATGATAATACACAGATCCTACAGAAACATTTGCTGCCTTAGCAATATCACTTACTTTTACCTTATCATATCCAAATTCATCAAATAACTTAAAAGCAACATCATATATTCTCTTTTTCGTTTCTTCTCTTTGTATATCTCTAGTAGTCATCCTATTCCTCATTTCTAAACAGAATAGATTTTATCAAAAGTTATAGAAAATTACAAATAAGTTACATATTTCCAGATTCTAATGCTTTAAAAAAATCATGAGCTTCATCATGGATATTTACTTTCTTTGTTGCCTCAAGAACATACCACGTAAATTCTAAATCTTGAATAATAATAGGAATTCTCTTACCACATCTTTGTAGAAAATAATCTTCTTCAATTAATCTTCTAGCAACATCACTAATCACTTCTAATAATTCATAATACCCTACTGGACCTTTTCCTATATATCTACAATTTTCATCATAACAATCAGGATCTTCATAACCAATATTCTCTATACCTTCTTGTTTATACCACGCAAATAAAGTTTCCATTCCTTTTTCATCAAGCATATCTTTATCATCTTGCTCTAAATATGCATAATTCCATCTTTCTTCACTATAAAGACCTTCATCATCTCCAGAATATTCACTTTTAAAGAAAGTTTCATTATTTAAAGAAATACTAAATTCACAAACATTAGAATATTCTTTATATGTATATGCTTCATTACTATATAGAAAAAAGGTAATAGAATAAGCATCTGACATATCCCAATGATCCATTTCATTTTTTATCTTATTATAAAAATATTCTCTTAAATCAATCATCACTCTAATCCTTTCTTTGTTTATTTATTTAATTATACTTGATAATCAAAGTGATTAAAATAAAAAAATCCTCCTCGTTGATTTCAACGAAGAGGACATTTTAATTAATCATTTCTTTTTCTTCTTGCTAATACAAATACACATCCTGAAATAAACATCATTACTGCAAATGCTGTAATTGCTGTATTATCTCCTGTTTTTACTTTTGATTTTTGTGTATTTTTCTTTGTTTCTGTTTTAACTGTTTCGTCTTTTTTATTTGTTGATTCATCTTTTTTATCAGATGGATTTGTTGGTTCTTCTTTTTTGTTTTCTGTTAATGCTTCATATGCTTTATTTAATGTTGCTAATGCTTCATCAATATCTTCTTGTGAACTTACTTTACTTAATACTTCTTTAGCATCATTTAATGCAATTTCAAATACTGACCATGATGCATCAGTATAGTTTCCTTTTTCAAGTTTTTCTAATTCTGCTACTTTATTTTCTAATTCATCTCTATTAATTGTTTTAGCATCGTATGTTATTCCATAACCATTAGCATATAATACTTCATCAGAGAATGAACCAGTTTCTGTTCCATCATTATTTGTAGTTAAAACATATTTTGGAATACTTACTGGTAATTTTCCTGATGCTCCAAAGACACCGAATGCAACTTCAACACCAGCTGTAATATTTGGTCCTGAAGCAGATGTTGAACCTGTTGCTCCACCAATTAATTGTTCTGTTGGATCTCCTTTTGATCCATAAACAGCCATAATTGCATCAGCATTTGGATACATTTGTACATCATAAGGTTTGTTAGCAGAAATAACTACTGTTGTTTTATTAGAATCTGATTTTTCAACGTAATCTACTAAGTTATAAGGTGTTCCAGTATAATTATTTTCATAATGCGCTTTTTTCACATTTAATCCACTATTATCTGAAACAACAACAAGTGTATCACACCAATCTAGTAAATCTGTCATTGCTGATGTATATGTTGAACCATCAGCATTAATAACTGTTGCATCAGAGGCAAGTGTACGATCCATATATCTTGTAACTTTTACTTCAGCTCCATCTGGAATTAATCCAGCTTTTTTAGCACGTTCTACACCATATTTCATTAATGATCTTTGGTTATTTTCAGCTGCTACTAATAATACTTTACTTTTTTTAGTAACATTTAATGGTAATGTATTATTTTCATTTTTAACAACTGTTACCGCTTTAGCAGCGATTTCTCTTTCTTTAGCTCTGTTTTCATCACAACCTACTGTTGCTAAAGCTTTTTCTAATGAATAGTTAGATTCTTTCCAATCTAAAATTCCTTTATTTTCTTTTAATGTTAAGATTCTTGTTACAGCATCGTCTAATCTAGATTCTTGAATTTCACCATCATTTACTGCTTTTTCTACACCATCGATAATGGCATCTAATTTAGACATATCTTCTAAACAAGTAATATTTGTTGGCATACAAATTAAATCTACCCCTGCATTAATAGCAAGTTTAACAGCTTGTACTTCATCATAAGTTGCTGCAATACCTGCCATGTTCATTGCATCAGTAACTACAACACCATTAAATCCCATTTCTCCTTTTAATAAATCAGTTAAGATTTTATGAGATAATGTTGAAGGTAATTTTTCTTCTTTACCAGTTTTATCTGAATGAACTGTTGTATCATCTAATTGTGGGTAAAGAATATGAGCTGACATGATCATTTCAATACCTTGATTAATTGCTACTTGATATGGTTTTAATTCATTATTCAATAATTCTTCTTTTGATTTATTAACCATTGGTAATCCATAATGTGAGTCTGTTGCAGTATCTCCATGACCAGGGAAATGTTTTGCACATCCAATAACATTATATTCAGCTAATCCTTCAATTTCAGCTGATGCCATTTTTCCAACCATTTCAGCATCTTCACCATAAGATCGTAATCCAATAACCGGATTATTAGCATTATTATTTACATCAACAACTGGTGCTAATGTTGTATTAATACCTAAAGAACTTAATTCACTACCAATAATTTCTCCAGCGATTTTAGCATTATTGACGTCACCTGTTGCTCCTAATGCCATATTACCTGGTAAAGCAGTTCCTGATCCTAAACGATAAACAATTCCACCTTCTTGATCAGTTGTAATCAATAATGGAATACCATTATCTTTTGTTGCTGCTTTTTGTAAATCCATTGTTAAATTGAAGCTTTGTTCAGTTTCTTTAATATTATTAGCAAAGAAAATAACTGATCCAAAATCATAATCTTCTACAATTTTTTGTACTTCTGAATTCATTTTAGTAAAATCAGATTTTGCTTCTTCATCTGCTGTTTTCCATTGTCTAAAATCAACCATCATCATTTGTGTTATCTTTTGTCTTAATGACATATTGGATAACAAACTATCAACTCTTGAAGTTGTAGCACCAACACCTGACATAGCCATTGAAGCGACCATTGATAGGGACATAGCTGATGCTAGAACTTTTTTCATTCTTTTTCCCATTTATTCATATTCCTCTCTATAATTTGCACTTAATATTGTCTAGACATGTTGTACAATATGTATTGTAACAAAAACAAAATCATTTTGAAAGCCTTTTCATATATAAAATTTCATTTTTTATTAAGATATTTAAAATATTGTTTCAAAAAAAGAAATGAAATTAATCATTTCTTAAATTGTTGATGTTGAGCTTGAATATAATCATGATACCACTTAAAACTATCCTTCTTATAACGTTTATATGTACCATTTCCTAAATTATCACCATCTACATAAATAACTCCATATCTTTTTGCCATTTCACAGCTTCCAGCTGAAACAATATCAATAACACCCCACATAATATAACCAATAACATCAACACCATCATCAATGGCTTCTTCTATTTGTTTAAAATGTTGTTTTAAATAATCTATTCTATAAGGATCATGAATTGAAAAATCACTATTTAATTGATCTCTTGCTCCTAAGCCGTTTTCTGAAATAAAAATTGGTTTTTGAGTACGATCATACATTTTATTGAGCATAATTCTAAGACCAATTGGGTCAATTTGCCATCCCCATTCACTTGCTTTTAAATAAGGATTTTTAGTTGAAACTACTAAATTACCTGCTGTTTGTTGTCCATCTTCTTGAACAGTAGCAATTGAACTTGAATAGTAAGAAAAGCTAACAAAATCACAAGCATATTCTTTTAACAATGCTTCATCGCCCTCTTCCATTTTTAAATGAATATCATTTTCTCTAAAAAAGCGATCCATATAACTTGGATAATGACCATTAGCTAAAATATCAACTGCAAACCATTGATGTATTTCTTCATCTCTAACGACTTTTAAATTATCTTCTGGTGAAGATGTTAAAGGATAATAACAAAAACATGCGACCATACATCCTGATTGACTTTTAGGAGATAATTCTCTTGCTATTTTAATTGTTTGTGCACTTGCAATAAATTGATGATGAAGTGATTGAAAAACAAGACTTTGATTATAGGATTTGTCTTTTTCTTTAACTAAACCTACGCCATTATAAGGACTAAAATAACCTGCATTTATTTCATTAAATGGTAAGAAATAATCAATATATTGTCCCCAATGCTCAAAAACAGTTCTCGCAAATCTTTCATAAAAAGTAACTAATTTTCTATTTGTCCAACCACCATAATTTTCTACTAAATATAGTGGTACAGCATAATGATTCATTGTTAAAAATATTTTCATACCCGCCTTATGAACTTCTTTAAAAATATGATCATAAAACGCGATTCCTTTTTTATTTGGTTCTAACTCATCACCTTGAGGATATAATCTTGCCCAACTTATTGAAAATCTATAAATATCAATCCCCAATTCCTTTAATAAAGCAATATCTTCATCTATATGATGATATCCATCACTGCCTTTTCTAAAAGGATAATTTCCAATACCCTGACATTTTTTTGCTTCATCTATAACATCTCGTGTGAGTAAGCGTGTTGCTGTTGTAGCATCAGAAGTTCTCTTTAAATAAGGTCTACAATCTTGTGTATCTAAACCTTTTCCATCTAAATCATAACCTCCTTCATATTGACTACTAGCAGTTGCTCCACCCCAAAGAATATCTTTTTTCTTTTGTATATATACCATTTTATGTCCTCCTTTTAAAAACTAAGGTGATTTCTCACCTTAGTTTCTTTGCAAGTATATAGGCACCATATTCTGGTGTATGAATAGGTGGAATAAGATTAAAACGATTTCCTAATTGATCTTGAAGATGAGGAATAATAAAGGAACCTGCATGTTGAAATACACCGCCTATATAAGAGACGTTAATGGGAGATTTAAAATTTTTAGATAACAAGTTAATAAGTTTATATATTTCTTCTGCAGCTTGTTTATATATTTTTAAAGCATTAGGATCTTTTTCTTTTGCTGCTAAGCCATTGATATAAGCTAAAGCAGCTATTTTTGTACGATCATGATTTAAATTATTCATAAAAGTAATAATGTCATAATCATTTACTAAATGACATTCTCTTTTAATTAAATCATATAAAATCGTCTTTTCTAAACGACCATCAACTTCTTGACAAAAAACATTCAACATCTTTTTAGCAATCCAATAAGCACTTCCTTCATCACCTAATTGGTAGCCCCAACCACCACAACGTTGTAACATACCTTCCTTTAAAGAAAGCGCAATACTACCCGTTCCAGCAATCACAACAATACCATCTTGACCATCAAGAGCACCTTCTATTGCTATTTGTACATCACTTTTTAAAACAAATGGTCTATTTTTAAATGCTTTTAAACAAATATCCTCTATTTCTTTTCTTATTTTTTTATCTTGTCCATATCCTGCTAAACCAATACCAATTTTTGAAACACTTTGTGGATCTAATTGTTCAACTCCAGCTTTTAATATTTCAATACATTTTTTTGGTGTTTGACTTAGAATATGAACAGTTGGTAAAACTATTTCTTGACATATATTTCCATCATCATCATAAGAAACCATTTTTGTCTTTGTTCCACCACCATCAATACCTATATACATAAATTTCACCTTTTATCCTTCAATAGCTTCTTTAGCTTTTTCTTCTTCTAATAATTCCTTATCATACATTTTAAAGAATGGATAATATAACACAACAGAGATTACAATTAAAATAATATTCAAAACTGCTGCTCTCCAATCTCCTCCACATGCAAGATAAGCACCAATTGGTCCAGGTAATGTCCATGGAGCAATTGTAACAGCACAATTAACTAAATGCATTGCTGTAGCAACCCAAGCAATTGTTGCTAGAACTAAAGGAATAACAATAAAAGGAATTAATAACATCGGATTTAAAACAATTGGTGCCCCAAAAATCATTGGTTCATTAATGTTAAAAATAGATGGTAAGATTGTTGTTCTTCCTAAAGTTTTTCCATATTTAGATTTTGCTTTAAAACAGAATAAGATAGCTAATCCAAGTGTTGCTCCTGATCCACCAATATGCACAAACCATTGTAAAAATGGTTCAACACCAATATGTGTTGCTACTTTTCCAGCAGCTACCGCAGCTGTATTTTGGTCTAATAAAATTAACCAAATTGGTCTTGCAAGAGAACTAACAATAGAATCTCCATGAATACCGAATGACCAGAAAAACATAATTAAGAAAATAATAATTAATGTTGATGGTAAAGTATCTGTTGCATTTACTAATGGTTTAATAAGTGTTCCGACAATACTATGAACATCAATACCTAACCACATTGTAATGGTAGACATTCCTAAAATAATAATAATTGTTGGTGTTAAAGATTCAAAAGATCTTGCTACTGCTGGTGGAACAGCAGCAGGCATCGTAATTTTTATACCTTTTACTTGTGTAAATCTATAAATTTCAACTCCAATAAATGCAGATAAAATTCCAATAAACATACCTGCTGATCCTAAGTTTTCTGCAGGAATAACATATCCTGAAGGAAGTTGTTGTAAAAATGCATTTAATTCTGCATTTTTACTTGCTAATGCAGTAATTGAATCAGTCACATCTGGAATAGAGACAGGAACAATCGTTAATAAGAATGTTAACTCTGCCATAATTGCTCCACTTAATCCATCTAAATCATAAGATTTTGCAAGTGAATAACCAATTCCAAAAACTGCATATAATGTCATAATATACATTGACATTCTATATGGTAATAAAATAGCTACTGCATTAGCTTTGATAAACTTCGCCAAAGCCCATGATTCAGGCATTTGATTATATGAAAATGCAACAACCATTAATAATGAACTTACAATAATAATTGGTAAAGTAGCAATGATCCCATCACGAATAGCACGTAAATGTCTTTGATTGGAAAGTTTTTCCAAAGGACCAGCAAATTTACCTTCAATAATGTTCGAGAACTTTTCAAACATATTTTCTCCTCCTATCTAATCATTAATATCATCACAAAAGCCATGATTGTAAATATACCTGCAACAATCCAAAAGCTTTTACACATTCCTTTTTTTCTTTCAATATAAAATTGTGAATAAGCAACAGATAAACCGCATACAATTGAACTAATAATTGCATTAGGAAGGCGAAAATCAATATGTAAATAATGAAAACAATTTACACAAACAATTAAAGATAACATTGTAGCACCTAAAATCAACAATGCACTTTTAAATCCAAACATTGGAATATCATAGTCTGTTACCCCAAACATATTTTTATATGTTTTATTTTTTTCATTTTTTACAACATATCTTTTCATTGCTTATTCCTCCTATAAAAAACTTCTAACTGTTAGGCTAATATTACCTTTATTCTTTTCAAGAGCTTCTTGACATTCTATTTCATCTTTACCCGTAAGACCCATTAAAATAGCAATCTTAACATTAAACTTGCTTTTATTTAATAGTCTTGTTGCTTCTGCTTCATCACAATCAACAGATTGGCAAACAATAGAAACAGCTCTCATTTTTAATTTTTCATTTGTTGGTTGAACATCAACCATTAAGTTTCCAAATACTTTTCCTCTTTTAATCATCACTGAAGTTGAAATCATATTTAAAACCATCTTTTGTGCTGTCCCAGCTTTCATTCTTGTTGAGCCAGTGACAACTTCTGGTCCTACAACAACTTCAATAGGATAATTAGCGTACTTTGAAATCTCTCCATTTTGAACACAACACAATGAAATTGTAGAACAGCCAATTTTGTGCGCATATTGCAATCCTGCAATTACATAAGGTGTTCTTCCTGAAGCAGCAATTCCACAAACAACATCTTTGTCATTTAAATTTATTTTTTCTAAATCAATTTGTGCTAATTGCTTCGAATCCTCTGCACCTTCAACTGCTTGAGTAACAGCTTTAATCCCTCCAGCAATAATTCCTTGGATAAGAGTAGGTTCAACTCCATAAGTTGGTGGACATTCAGAGGCATCTAGTATTCCTAGCCTTCCAGAAGTTCCAGCACCTACATAAATTAATCTTCCACCTAAACACATTTTTTCATAGATACAATCAACCGCTTGAGCGATTTGTAATATGACGTCTTGTACTGCAAATGCTACTTTTTGATCTTCATTATTAATTGTTTTTAAAATATCAATAGTTGACATTTCATCAATATGTAATGAATTTTGGTTTACTTTTTCTGTATCTAACTGATTTAATTTCATTAATATGGCCCCTCCTTCCAATATCATTATATTATTATTGAAATATTATTTCAATAATAATTGATATATTTTAAAATATTATTCCTAAAATAAAAGATTCATCTTGAAATGAATCTACTTTTTAAGAATTGAAACATTATTTCTTGAATCAATCAAATTATCTTTATTTTTATCAAAGTTCTTTTTAAACACACCATAATACAATAAATCAGTAATTACAAAAGAAGAAATTCTTGATGAAACTGCTCCTATACGTAACTCCTTTTCCTCGCTTGGTACTCTAAGTGCAACCGTACTATTTTTTGATATAAGATTTTGATTAATTTGTGTAATTGAAATATACGGAATATTTTTTTCAACTAAGATTTTAGAAATATCTACCAATCCTGCCGTTGTTCCTGAATAACTGATGATCAATGCCGTATCACCCTTTGTCATACTTTGCGTAAATGTCATTTGAATATGTAAATCATTATTATAAATAACCTTTTTCCCAATTCTGATTAATTTTTGTTCAATATCATTAGCAATAACTGAAGAGCCACCTACTCCAAACAGATAAATAGTTGATGCATTGCATAAAAGATTTATAGCATTTTCTAAATCACTAACATCAATCAATTGATATGTTTTCAATACCGTATTCATATTTAAACGACATCCTTTATCTACTAAAGATATCATATCATCATTTTCATTAAAAATAATATCTACATCTAAATCATGTTGCTCATTTGAATGAGATTGTGCTAAATTCATTTTTAAATCACTAAAACCTTTAAAACCTATTTTTTTAGAAAACCTAATAATAGCTGCGGCAGAAGTATTTGTCTTCTCTCCTAATATTTGTGCAGAATAATTTAAAATCTCATTACCATGTTCAAGAATATATTTCGCTATTAATTTTTCTGTCGATGTATAACTTTCTTCAAATTCTCTAATTCTTACAAAACCGTTCACACTACCATCTCCTTGTTTTCATTATATCAATCACCATCAATAAATTCTATCCTAAAAAAGCTAGTTTCCTAGCTTCACAAACTATCACGAAAGGTAAACATATGGACAATCATCACCAGTGATAGTACACATTTTATGTGCATCTTTATTTTATCATTATATTTAACCCACTTTGATTTTAAGAACATATTGCTCTTTAGTTTTTGTGTAATATCTTCTCTTGGATTATCTAAATGATATTCTTTAGCCCACTTTCTAAAATGTCTATTAATATATTGATTTAATTAAACCATATCTCGTTTATTAAGATAAATATCAACTAATCCAAGTGGATCTTCTACTGAATAATCTTTAATTTTTTCCATCATTTGATAAACAACTTCATTATTCATAATTTGAAAAGAATATGTATCATGTTGTGTAACAATATCTAAATCCACATAGTAATTCATATGAACAACTAATACCTTCATTAAACCCATTTCACTAGACATTGATAACTTAAAACATTTTACATCACTATATTTTATTTTTATTTGTCCATATTGAAGATAATCTTTAAAAAAGTATAAACAATCATAAATTGTTCCATAATCTAAAGTATGATCAACTGCTATTTTAACTTTCTTCTTTTAATATAATTATTAATTTTTTCATCTATATGTTCTAAATCAAGATGTTGCTTTTTGATCATATCTTTTTTACTTTCTAAAATATCTCTAATAGATTTCTTTTCATTTATAATTTGTTTGATTTCTTCAATATTTACATCCATTTCTCTTAATAAAAGTATAAACTTAATTCTTGAAATGTCTTCTTGACTATAATTTCGATAATTATTGTTATCTCTTGTTGGTTTTACTAAACCTTCATTTTCATAATAAATCAAAGTTTTCTTTGTTACATTTAACATTTCAGACAAGTTTATCCTTACCTAAAAAATATAATAAAACCTCGTAATATAATATTTTCTCTTATTTATATATTCTCATATTTCAAGATTTTATATAAATTTAGAAAATAAAATTTAAATATTATCCTTATGTAATATATTTTAAATAATTATCTAAAAATCTTTTTCTTCTACCTCTACTATAATACGACACATATCCATTCTTCATTAATACATACTGACTATTCTCACTTTCAATATATTGATAATTCGCTAAAAAGCCTTGAGATACATAACCAAACATTTTCACAGACAACCTTTTTTCATAATACTTCATAGAATGTTTTACAATATAAGTATTTTTTTCTGTAACTATATGTGTATATTGTCCATTTTTTTCAATATATAATATTTTAGAAGCATCTAGAGAAATCTCTTTACCCTTATAATAAATATCAATTTGATTATTTACTAACATTTTCTTTATTTTATTTATAACTATTGGTAACTCTTCTTTAAGATACTTTTTCCTTAAAAAGTAATATGGAAAAGTTTGCAGTGCCTCAAATATAAGATCCTCTCTAAATGATACAAAAATAACTATAATATCATCATTGAATTGTTTGATTTTTCTTGCTATCTCTAGTCCATTATTAGGCATATCTATATCTAAAAAATAAATATCATAATCATATTCATCATCAAAACTTGTGCTACCATTTATTAAGACAT
>ERZ856578.1690-NODE-1690-length-40173-cov-10.899391_pt1 | contig 40173 bp, 39 predicted proteins | sample MGYA00514384_ERZ856578 | MGnify/ENA primary metagenome ERZ856578 (study PRJEB29103, sample SAMN06111958) | human gut metagenome | biome: human gut; feature: ankylosing spondylitis patient; material: healthy_person | host: Homo sapiens | place: China:Hangzhou...
ATCGTATACCGCGACATCGGCACGGTGGACAGCGCGATGGAGCAGGGCGAGGAGCAGCCGCATATAGCGCTGCCCCTGAGCGAGGTATTACGCCAGCTTCCCGCATAATAAAAACAGAGAAAAAGCAAGAAAGCGGACAGCAAACGCTGTCCGCCCCCTTGCAAGATATGGTGTCAACTTGTGTCCCTATGAACATTACCCGAGTCCTTTTTTCAGTTTATTTTCAGATATGTGTCATACAATAAGCGCAGTTTTGCCCCGGATGGCATCAAACGCGATCTGGTACTTGCATATCGCGGCGCAATCCTTTATAATGACGGGGTATGTGACAAATCATGCGGCGCTGTGCCGCGCAACAATGTTTAAACTTGAGAGGATGGACAACAAATGAGCGCATCAAGAGAAAAAAAGCTCCGGCAGGATCAGACGGCCTCCGGCTATGTGGATCCCAAGGCAGAAAAGGAGCTGGAAGAAAAGAAGGCTGAAAAGCGCAGCAACGTTCTGTACAGCGTCATCGCCGTACTGTTCGTGCTGGTGGTGGCAGCCAGCTTCCTCTGGCGATCCAATGTGATCTCCCGCAACGCCACGGCCCTGACCATTGACGGCGAAACCTACAATGCCGCCGAGGTGAATTTCTATTATCAGAATGTTTACCGCGGCTTCCTGCAGAGCAACTCCTATTTCATCAGCTATCTGGGTCTGGACACCAACGCCTCCCTGAAGAGCCAGACGGTGAACGCCACCGCCGCTTCCATGATGGGCGTGGAGGAAGGCTCCTCCTGGCATGATTATATCATGGACAACACTGTCAAGCAGATGACCATGGTCCAGCGGGGTCTGAAGCAGGCACAGGAGGAAGGCTATCAGTTCCCCGCCAGCGTGCAGGAGCAGTATGAGGACTCCCTGAATTCCCTGAAGACCTCTGCGGAATCCACCGGCATGTCCGTGAAGGCATATCTCCAGAGAAATCTGGGTGCCATCATGACGGAGAAGGTCTACAACCAGCAGGTTCTGCGGATGCTGCAGTATCAGGCATACGCCCAGAGCTATTCTGACAGCCTGACCTACACCGACGCAGAGCTGGAAGCCGCCTATCAGGCAGATTCCAAGGCCTATGACAAGGCCGCTTGGGAGTATGTGGTCGTCAGCGGCGCTGCCGATTCCACCACGGATGCCGACGGCAACACCGTTCAGGCCACCGATGAGGAGCAGGCTGCTGCCAAGGAGACCGCCAAGGCCACCGCAGAAGAGATTCTGGCCGCTTACAACAGTGGAAAGTCTCTGGAATCCATTGCCGGCAATTATGAAAAGGCCACCTATTACAACACCACCGACGCCGCTTATTATGACGGCGTTGTGGGTAACTGGCTCTTTGACGATGCCCGCAAGGACGGTGACACGGAGATTCTGGAAGTTGGAACCAACTATTACGTCGGTCTGTTCCACAGCCGCGGCCGCGAGGAATACAAGACCGTGGACATCCGTCACATCCTCATCACCCCCGAAACCGGCACCAAGGCTCAGGGCGACGAGGGCTATGAGGACGAGCAGACCCAGCTGAAGGCCGCCGCCCGCACCAAGGCCGAGGAAATTCTGGCCCAGTGGAAGTCCGGCGAGGCCACCGAGGATTCCTTCGCCCAGCTGGCTCTGGAAAATTCCGCCGACGGCTCCAAGTATGACGGCGGTCTCTACACCCGCGTCACCAAGGGCTGGGCCGTGGAGGAGTTCAATGACTGGTGCTTCGACGCTTCCCGCAAGGATGGTGACACCGGTATCGTGGACACCACCTACGGTTCTCATGTGATGTACTTCGTGGGCTACGATCTGCCCGCTTGGGCGGCATCCGTCACCTCCGATCTGCAGGAGAAGGCCTCTTCCGAGTGGAGCACCGCCCTGTCCGAAAACGCCGATGTGCAGCAGAGCGACTTCGGCATGAAGTTTGTGGGTTAAAACACAGTCATCGGCCCACTATTTCCGAAACAAAGGGCCGGCTTTTCAGCCGGCCCTTTTTGATCTTTACTTTTGAAATTCGGAGCGTTTTATGGACGAGCGTTTTTTGCGAAATGAAATGTTGTGGGGCAAGGACGGGCAGGCTCGCCTGACCGCCGCCCACGTTATCGTGTTCGGACTGGGCGGCGTGGGCAGCTACGTGGCAGAGTGTCTGGCCCGGGCCGGTGTGGGTGAGCTGACGCTGGTGGACAGCGACACCGTGGCCCTCTCCAATCTGAACCGTCAGCTGGAGGCGCTGGACTCCACCGTGGGGCTTCCCAAGGCAGAGGCCGTGGCCCGGCGGATCCGGGATATCAACCCCTATGCGGTCCTGCATCCCATGGAGGCCCTGTACAATGCCGACAACCGGGAACAGTTCTTCCCTGCAGGCTGCAGGTATGACTATATTGTGGACGCCATTGATCTGGTGAGCTGCAAGCTGGATCTGGCGGAGACCGCCCGGCGGCTGGGCGTCCCCCTCATCATGGCATTGGGTACCGGCAACAAGCTTGACCCCTCTCTGCTGCGGCTGGCGGATATTTCAGAGACCTACGGCTGCCCGCTGGCCCGGGTCATGCGGAAGGAGCTGCGGAACCGGGGCATCCTCCACCAGACGGTGGTCTTTTCCCCGGAACAGCCTGCGCCTACCCAGCAGCTGGAGGCTCCCCCGCCGGGACGGCGGAGCGTTCCCGCCAGCAACCCCTGGGTCCCTGCCACCGCCGGATTGCTGATGGGAAGCAAGGTAGTCCGTGACCTTATCGCCCAAAAGGAGGCGTAATGTATGCTGACCGGAACGATCATCAATTCTCTGACTATTCTGGCCGGGTCCGCTGTGGGGCTCGTCCTCCGGGCCGTCACCCGCCGTTCCTCTAAGGAGGTCTCCGCCGACGGTCTCGGCGGTCGGCTCCAGACCATCATCATGCAGGGCATGGCCTTGTGCGTTCTGTATATCGGCGTCAGCGGATGTCTCAAGGGGCAGAACACCCTGACCGCCATCCTCTCCATCGCTCTGGGCGCCATTATCGGAGAGCTGCTGGATCTGGACCGCCGGATGCGGTCCCTGGGGGATTGGGTCCAGACCCGGACCGCCCGGCTGATCCACACGGAGGATGGCGCGCCCAGCATATCTGACGGGTTCGTCACCGCTTCCCTGCTGTTCTGCGTGGGGGCCATGGCCATCGTAGGCGCTCTGGAAAACGGCCTCACCGGAAGCTATAACACCTTAAAGGCCAAATCTATCATCGACGGTATCAGCTCCATCGTGTTCGCCTCCTCCTTGGGAGTCGGCGTGGCGTTTTCCGCCGGAGCCATTTTTCTCTATCAGGGGGCCATCTCCCTTCTGGCGGGGCTGCTGTCCCCCCTGCTGGGGGACGCCGTAATCGCGGAGATGACCTGTGTCGGCTCTCTGCTGATCGTGGCCCTGAGTCTGAATATGCTGAACGTCACCAAAATCAAAGTCATGAACCTTGTCCCGGCTATCTTTCTGCCGATTTTGCTGTGCCGGTTTATGTAAACCTCGCGCAAAAGGGACGCCATCTTTGCAGATGGCGTCCCCCAGCGTGTCGAAAAAGTCTTTTCTCCCCGCTGAGCCAGTTTTTAGAACTTTATAAAAGTTCTGAAAACTTAGGATTTCAATGGCGCAGGGAAATAGGCGAAGCGCCGCCGGTGGCGGATCAAGCGAGCTTGTTTCGAGGAAGGCTCCCAAACAGCGGATACGCAGTATCCGCTGTTTGGTCTGAGCCGACGGTGTATCCCTTCTTGGGTTATCTCCGCGCTAAGAGCCGCCTTGCGGCGGTTGCGCTCCGAAACACGCCTGCGGGCGTAGTCCCGCGCATACTCTTCACCCGCAAGGGGTATGCAGCATCCGTAAAGCGGCGGAGCCGCTAACGGCTGCCCTACCTTACCGTCGCGGAGAATTTACCACTTTATCGACAGTCTCAGGGACGCCATCTTTGCAGATGGCGTCCCCTTTCATATTCACTTTTGCGTTTCGCCTGTCACAGTCCTTATTTTGCGTTTTCCACCATGGCGGCGATCTCCGCCTTAGGCCGATAGCCCACGGATTTGGCAACGGCCTTGCCGTCCTTAAAGACCACCAGCATGGGGATGCTGGAGACCTGAAAGCGCATGGCCAGCTCCATCTGCTCGTCCACATTGATCTTGCCCACCTTGAGGGTTCCGGCGTTTTCCTCAGCGATCTCGTGGACCACGGGAGCGAGCATCTTACAGGGACCGCACCAGTCGGCGTAGAAGTCCAGCAGGACGGGCTTGTCGGAACGCAGTACCTCATTTTCAAAATTCGCAGCAGTAATTTTCAGTTCAGCCATGAGAAAGGCTCCTTTCGTTTGTATATCATTAGTCTTTGTTTTTCAGCTTGCAAATACTCTGGGGTATAGTCACCGCGGGATAGAAGGCGCACTGCGTCCGTGGCTTGTCAAGTACCATGGTGATGAGCAGTGAAGTCAGCATGAGGCTGTAAGGCCGAGGGCGAAGCAGAGGATGGGTCCCCGCTCAGTCCTGCAAGGATTTGTAATAGAGCATACAGTGGCAGTAGCCTTCAAAATTTGGGTCGGCAATCTGGTCCTTGAACTCCTGACACATGCACTTGGTAGCCTCCGTGCGCTCCAGACGGCAGGGGCAGTACCCGCCGGTACGCTTCAGGCCCTCGCGGATGGTGTTGACGACCTCCTGATCGGAATTGAGCTTGATTTTCATGTCAGTTCCCTCTTTCCTCGTTTTTTGTTATGACCTTATCATAGCAGGTTTCGTCCTGCCTTTCTGTAACAAAGTCACATTCATGAAAAAATCCGACGCTTTTTTCAGCGTCGGATTTTTCAGGTCAGCTGCTTCAGGCTGTCAAAGTCCCGCAAGGTGATGGCGCCGCGCTTGAGCTCCACAAGGCCCTCCTCCGAGAACTGCTTGAGCATCCGCGCCACGGCCTCCCGCGCGGAGCTGATGTGCTGGGCGATCTGTTCATGAGTCATGCGGATTGTATCAGAGCCGGTGCGCTCCGCTTCGGACAGGAGAAAGCCCGCCAGCCGCCGGTCAAGGCCCTTGAACAAAAGCTGCTGCATGGCCCACATCACGTCAGAAAACCGCGCCGTGGCCAGCTCATAGAGGCAGCAGCGCACAGCCAAATTCTGCTCCTTGAGCATGGCAACGATATTTGCGGGGATAATGAGGACCTCGGTATCCCGCTGGGCAGTCATCTGGGTGTCAAAGGTGATCTGGCTGATGACGCAGGATGCCGACAGCACGCACAGATCGCCTGCATACAGCCGGAACAGTGTCACCTCCCGCCCCTCGTCGGAGAGGAGATAGGTGCGGAGCTCTCCGGAGAGTACCAGCACCAGACCGAGACATTCGCTGCCGCCGTCATGGATGAGCGCCCCCTTTTCATAGCGGCGCGTCACCGCACTGCGCTGCACCGTTTCCCGCTCCCGCTCGGTCAGATCCTTCCAAAACGGAAGCTGCACCAGCCGATCCTCCATATCAGTGGCAGCCGTGATGGCCGCAGCCATGCTCGCCGCAGGTATGGCCGCCCTCGCCGTGGGCGTGGTCGTGATGATCACAGCGGACATTGGGATCGTATGCAAGCGCGCTTGCCAGCAGGGCGTTCACCGCTGCGTCCGCTTCGCCGCTGACGCCGCCGTAGAGCTTGATACCGGCCTCCGCCAGTGCCATCTGGGCACCGCCGCCGATACCGCCGCAAATCAGGGTATCCACGCCCCGCTGCATCAGGAAGCCAGCCAGCGCGCCGTGGCCGCTGCCGTTGGTGTCCACCACTTCCTCCCGGACGATCTTGCCGTCCGCCACTTCATAGAGCTTGAACTGCTCCGTGTGGCCGAAGTGCTGAAAGATCTGACCGTTTTCATAGGTAACTGCGATTTTCATATCAGGTTCTCCTTTTTGTTTGTGATCGGATTCGTTGAATGTCCGCAACCGGCAGCTGCGGCCGCAGTGCGGATGCTCCTCACCGCCGCAGATGCGGTAATTCCCGCCGGTGATGCGCAGCGGCTTTCCGTGGACAAGACACGCTGCGATCTTCTGCCGCGCGCTTTCGTAGATCTCCTGTACGGTGGAGCGGGAAATGTCCATCTGGGCAGCACACTGCTCATGGGTACGCTGTTCCAGATCCACCAGCCGGATGACCTCATATTCGTCCAGCGTCAGCAGAATCGGCGTTCCGCTCCCGCCCCCGTTCGGGCAGAAGGTATCGATCTGCGGTTTGCCGCAGATCCTTCGGCACCGCGGTGGTCTCGGCATTCATACGCCCCCTTCGTTTTCGGTATATGCCGATTATAAATCAGTTTTTTGGAAAAGTCAATCGCTTTCTGCCGCTGCGCGATCTTGATGCAGCAGAACAGCTGCGAGGGCCTCTCCCCATAGGAAAATACCGCTGTACAGCTTACGTACAGCGGTATCCGATCCCAAAAGTATCGATTACAGTTTATTTTTGCGGCTGCGACAATTTTTTCAGCACCCAGATCTGAATAGGAACGGAGCAGAGAAAGGTCAGCAGGTCCGCTACCATCTGAGCCATCTGGATACCGGGCAGGCCCAGCGTCAGGGCCAGGATCCACACGGTGGGGATAAAGAACAGCCCCTGCCGGGCCACCGCCATAAAGGTGGCCGGCACCGTCAGGCCCATGGTCTGCTGACACATATTGCCCATGACCACCCAGCTTTGCAGGCAGAAGGTCACGCACTGGAACCGCAGAGCCGCCGTACCGATGGCGATGACCTCCGGATCGTCCCGGAAGATGGATACAAGCTGCGGTGCCCAGGCAAAGCCCGCCGCGCTGACAGCCAGCAGCAGCACGAACGTCACCTTGACGCTGAACCAGAAGCCCTCCTTCACCCGATGGTACAGGCCGGCGCCGTAGTTGAAGCCGCACACCGGCTGAAAGCCCTGACCGAAGCCGATCATGGCAGAGCCGCCGAACATCATGATCCGCTGCACCACGCCCATAGCGGCGATGGCCGCGTCTCCATAGGTCCGGGCCGCCTGATTGAGGCAGATGGTAGCTACGCTTGCAAGACCCTGCCGGGCCAGAGACGGCAGACCGCCCTTGAAGATCCACAGATAATAATAGGGCTTCAGTTTCACATGGGAAAGATGGATCTGAAGGTTACCGCCCTTGGTGCAGCCGATCAGCAGCAGGCAAAAGCTGACAAACTGACTGATGATGGTGGCCCAAGCAGCGCCGGCGATCCCCAGATCCAGCACAAAGATCAGCAGAGGGTCCAGTCCGATGTTCAGTACCGCGCCGCTGGTGATGCCCACCATGGCGTAAGCGGCGCTGCCCTGAAAACGAAGCTGGTTATTCAGCACCAGCGATGAGGTCATCCACGGCGCGCCCAGCAGGATCACGCTGAGGTACGCTTTGGTATAGGGCAGAATGGTGTCCGTGGAGCCAAGCAGATAGGCCAGAGGTTCCAGAAACAGCAGTCCCAGCACGCAGATCAATATGCCGGTAGCCAACGCGCTGAAAAAGCCGGTGGAGGCCATTTCCGATGCCTCCTGATAGTTTTTGTGGCCAATCTCCCGGGAGATAAAATTACCGCTGCCCTGACCGAAGAAAAAGCCGATGGCCTGAATAATGGCCATCAGGGAAAATACCACGCCCACCGCGCCGGTGGCGGCATTGCTCTTCAGCATCCCTACAAAAAACGTGTCCGCCATGTTGTAAAAGGCAGTCACCAGCATACTGACCACGCAGGGCAGCGCCATGCGTGGGATCAGCCGGCTCACCGGTGTTTCCGTCATCAGTTGATACTTCTTTTGCTGTTGATCTTCCAAAAAGGTCCCCCCTGTGCAGATATGGCTGTCATTTTTGTGGATTGTAACATATTTTTCGAAAAAAGAAAAGAAAAACGTAAAATTTTTCCGCGTTTTCCAGGTGTTTTTATGATCCTTGACAGAAAAAGTCCTTGAATCTCGGCCAAAAGGTGAGTATAATATAAAAGATTATTGACCGGGGCTTTTGCCCCGCACAAAACTTCAGGGACTACCCGGAGAGGATGAGACAGATGACTGCATACAAAGACATGACACTGGACCAACGGAGGGCGGAATACGCAGCATTGCAGACCGCTTTTGCAGATCTGAAGGCACAGGGGCTGAAGCTGGACATGACCCGCGGCAAGCCCTGCAAGGATCAGCTGGACATGGTATCTGACATCTTCGATATGCTCAAGGAGCCGGAGGACTATATTGTCGACGGCATTGATATCCGCAACTACGGCGCGCTGTCCGGTCTGCCGGAGGCCAAGCGCCTGTTCGCAAACCTTTTGGACTGCAAGCCCAAGCAGGTATTCGTGGGCGGCAACGCCAGTCTGCAGCTCATGTATGGTGTGATCGACTGCGCCTTTATCCACGGCCGCCTCAACAGCCCCCGCCCCTGGTGTAAGGAGCCTGTTGTCAAGTGGCTGTGCCCCGCCCCCGGCTATGACCGCCACTTCAAGCTGACGGAATCCTTCGGCTTTGAGCTCATCACCATTCCCATGACCTCCACCGGTCCAGACATGGACGCCGTGGAGGAAGCCATCAAGGACCCGGCGGTGAAGGGCATCTGGTGCGTGCCCAAGTATTCCAACCCCGAGGGCATCATCTACTCCAAGGATACCATCGTCCGCATGGCCTCCATGAAGCCCGCCGCGCCGGACTTCACGATCATGTGGGATAATGCGTACTGCATCCACGAGTTTGACGGCGACTATGTGGAGTTCCCGGACATCTTGCACCAGTGCAAGAAGTATGGCAACTATGATATGGTCTACGAGTTCGCCTCCACCTCCAAGATCACCTTCCCCGGCGACGGTGTGGCCTGCATGGCTACCTCCGAAGCCAATCTGGAGGATTTTGAGAAGTGGATCGGTATTCAGACCATTTCCTATGATAAGGTGAACCAGCAGCGCCATGTGCTCTATCTCCAGAACCGGGCTCACACCCTGAAGCTGATGAAAAAGCACGCGGCATTCATGAAGCCGAAGTTCGAGGCCGTTCTGAGCACTCTGGACCGTGAGATCGCCCCGCTGGAGATCGCCAGCTGGAGCCATCCCAAGGGCGGCTACTTCGTCTCCTTTGACGCCATGCCCGGTACCGCCAAGCGGACGCTGGCCCTGTGCAAGGAGGCCGGCGTGGCCATGACCGCCGCCGGCGCCACCTTCCCCTACGGCATCGACCCCAATGACAGCAACATCCGTATTGCCCCCTCCTTCCCGCCTGTGGAGGATGTGGAGAAGGCCATTGCCGTTTTCTGCACCTGCGTAAAGATGTCTGCATTGGAGAAGCTGGGCGTATGAGATACCAAGGCATGGTCTACCGTCCGCCCTCCGAGGCGTACAGCCTCATCGTGCAGGTGACCTACGGGTGCAGCCACAATACCTGTGCCTTTTGCAGCATGTACAAGGAAAAGCGCTTTGCCCTGCGGCCTCTGCATGAGGTTCTGGAGGATTTCCAGATGGCCCGGCAGCGCTACCGCAGCGTCCGCCGCATCTTTCTGGCGGACGGCGACGCACTGATCCGAAAGGCCAGTGAACTGTACACAATTCTGGATACCATCCGGGAGCTGTTTCCGGAGTGCGAGCGGGTCACCAGCTACGCCTCCCCCAGCAGCATCCGCCTGCGGACGGACGAGGAGCTGCAAACCCTTCGCGCTAAGGGGCTCACCATGGTCTACATGGGGTTGGAATCCGGCAGTGACAAGGTTCTCACCCTCATGCGGAAGGGCCATCCCGCCGCAGAGATCATCGAAATGGGACAGAAGGTCCGCAGAAACGGCATGGCACTATCCGTCACTGCCATCACAGGTCTGGGCGGCCCGGAGCTGCTGGAGGAACACGCCGTCAAGACCGCCGAGGCCTTCAACGCCATGAACCCGGAATACATCGGAATGCTGACGCTGATGGTGGAGCCGGGAACACCTCTGTATGACTGGGTCCATGACGGTAGCTTCCGTCTGCTGGACCAGCATCAGGTGCTGAAGGAAACAGAGCTGCTGGTCTCTCACTTCGACAGCCCCGGCAGTGTGTTCCGCATGAATCACGCCAGCAACTATCTGGACCTCCGGGGCACACTCAATCAGGACCGGGATGCTCTGCTGGTCAAGATCCATCAGGCTGAGCAGGATCTCAGCTGTCTGCGGCCCGAAAGCTGGCGCGGACTGTGATTCGCAGCGGAGCCATTCCCATTCTTTCGTCAGATAAGAACAGGCGTGTAGGGTTCTGCTAACAGCGCACGATACGTTCCCATGAATGACAGCAAGCTCGTTCATGTGCATAATCAAAAAGAGCGGAGGGATCAAACGATCCCTCCGCTCTTTTGCGGTTTTGCGGTCAGGCAGCGGCAAGATCCGCTGTGGCCTGCCGGTAGATACGAATGAAATAGATGATCTCCGCCGCTGCCGTGATGGTCCAGGAAAACACATACAGCAGATACAGGGACGTGATGGTGCCGAACCACGCAAACACGGTGTAGACCCAGATAATGCGGAACACGCAGGAGCCCAGGATCACGATGACCATGGGGACAGCGCTCTTGCCAAGGCCACGGGAGGCGGCGATGGAGCCGTCCATAAACGCGGAGACGCAGTAGGAAACGCTCATGACCGTCAGACGGTACATACCCGCGTCCATCACCTGCGGGTCTGTGGTAAAGAGGCTCAGGAACGGCCGTCCAAACAGCAGCAGTCCCAGACCCAGAAGCAATCCCGCACCGAAGGCGTAAGCCGTGCTGATCAGGAAGGTCCGGCGGATACGGTCCTTCTTGCCTGCGCCGTAGTTCTGACCGATGAAACTGCCGCAGGCGGTGTAGAAGGCCTGCATCACATCATACACCAGCGCGTCGGCGTTGGTAGCGGCGGAGTTTCCCGCCACCATGGTGGCGCTGAAGGTGTTGACGCCACGCTGGATGAACAGATTGGCCAACGCGAAAATGGCGTTTTGCAGTCCGGACGGGATGCCGATGGATAGAATGGCTTTTGTGCGGGTCTTATGGAACCGCAGCTGGGAAAACCGCAGGCAGTAGCTCTCACGGCTCCGCAGCAGCGCCGCCGTTACCAGAATGGCGGAAAAATACTGAGAGATGATACTGGCCACCGCCACACCCGCCACGTCCATATTGCAGACGATGACGAAGAACAGGTTCAGCACCACATTGATAACGCCGGCGATGGAGAGGTAGTACAGAGGGCGGCGGGTATCACCCACCGCGGAGAACACGGCGTTGCCAAAGTTATAGACCGCCAGTGCGGGCATCCCCAGGCAGTAGATGCGCAGGTACAGCACAGCGCCGTCCATCAGCTCCGGTTTGGTGTTCAGCGCTCTGAGGATACCGCCCGCAAAGCCGCAGCCGATCCCCAGCAGCACCAGTCCCGCCGCCGCGCAGGTCAGCGCCGCCGAGTGGACGGTATCCGAGAGGTTCTTTTGATCGTCAGCTCCGAAGTGGTGCGCCACCAGTACGTTAACGCCGCCGGACAGTCCGATGAGGAAGCCGGTAAACAGGGACACGAAAATGGTGGTGGAGCCCACCGCTCCCAACGCTGTGGAGCCTGCGAACCGGCCGACCACCGCCACGTCCGCCATATTGAATAACACCTGCAGCAGGTTGGAAAAGATCAGAGGAATGCTGAATCGGAAGATCTGCTTCCCCAGCGGGCCCGTTGTGAGGTCCGCCTGTGCCGTTTTCATGTCTCCTGCCTCCCTTTTATCGTCATGCCCGCCAAGTGTAACACAGTCGGCAGGGCATTTCAACCGTGAAAGCGAAATAATCAGCGTCGATCTTTTGCAAAATCATTCGTTGACTTTCTACAACATAATCCGGTATAAGGGTGGCGCGCTTTAGTGAAATCGATTACGTATCAGGAGGAACCGCTTCATGAAAACATCCGGCGCCGCATCTAAGTTTGCTATCCCCCTCTGATGCCGGTGAAATTCCAGTTCAACATCGGTGACATCGCACCTATGCTCATTGCTCATAGAGCGTCATCCTTTTTGGCTGCCAGGCGAAACAGGTACATGACCAGCAGCCACACCCACGAGACCATTTCCGCATAGGCGATGGTCATATTTCCAAAGTGCGGGGCCATTGCGTAGGAGGCAATGATGCGGACGGCCAGAGAGACCAGTCCCGCAGCGCTGGAGTACATCAGGTCTCCCCTGCCCTCCAGATAGCCGCGGAACGCCGTGGTCAGGCCGAAAATCGGATAGAAGAATGCAATGCGGTGGAAAAAGGCGCTTCCGATCGCCACCGCAGCGGTCCCGGCACCGAAAAGCGCAATGATCTTTCCGCCTGTTGGGATCACGAGGCCCGTCAGGAACGCAGACACCACCAGGGTCAGAATTGTACCGGCAGAGAGGGTTTTTCGGGTGCGTATCGTATCTCCCGCGCCGTGACTGTGGGCCGTGACCGTGGAAATACCGGAGCCGAGGTTCACAATGGGCAGCAGGATCAGCGTGTCGATGCGGTAGGCCGTTGTGATGGCGGTGACGGTATCTGTTCCGAAGCGATTCATGAAGTCCTGCAATACCAGACTGCCCAAGGCGCTGATGCTGGACTGTACCATGGGCGGCAGGCCGTAGCGCAAGCCGTCCCGCACCACGGCGCCGCAGAAGCTCTCTTTCCGGTAACCGCTTTTCAGCCACGGGTATTTGCTTGTTCCGTACAGGACGATAAACACCGTCATGATTGCTTGGGACAGCACGGTTGCCGCAGCTGCGCCCAGTACGCCCCAGCGCAGCTCCGCAACAAAAAGGATATCCAGCAGTACGTTGATGACGGAGGAGACCAGAATGGAGAGGAATGGGATCCGGCTGTCTCCCAGCCCGCGCAGGGTGGCGGTATAGACATTATAGACCGCCAGAAATGGCAGGCCCCAGAAAATAATGCGGATATAGCCGCTGGCGAGGTCGATGGTATCCGCCGGCGTGTGCAGCAGCTCCATAAACGGATAGGACAGGGCGGAGCCGACTGCCGCAGCCAGCAGAAATACGCCGCCGAGGATCACGGCAAACACCGCCAGCACAGGCGGGATGCTGTCCTGTTTCTTTGCGCCGAAGTTCTTGGCGATCAGGACGGACAGGCCCAGCGTGAAGCCGGTGATGGTGGTGATGAAGAAGCTGATGGGAATGGACGTCACGCCGATGGCGGAAAGGGACAGCTCTCCGTCCACGTTGCCGACGATGAAGGCGTCTGCCCAGTTATAGAGCTGCTGCAGCACACCGCTGAGGATCAGCGGCAGGCTGAACCGGATCAGCTCTTTCATGATGGTTCCTAATTTTTGATTCTCGTTCATGTGTCCTCCTGAAAATTGCAGAACAAAACCACGCAATTGTTCTGCACAATTGCGTGGTTAAAAGCAGCATATCAAACGCCTTGAAAACCCCACGTCACAAATTTTGTAGAAGTATTATAGCATGGCGTGGCTGACAATGCAAGAGAGACGGTCGATCCTGTCCGGTCCCGGTCAGATCACCGACGCCCCGAAGGGCATCAGCGACAGCTTCGCCATCTTGAAGCACTGCTTTCCGATGGGGATACCAAGGATCGTGACGCACCAGAGACAACCAAGAATGACATAGCCGATTGCCATTTCAAGGCCGAAGAATACGATCCAGATCAGGTTCACCAGAAAGGAAAACCCGCCGCCCCCATATATGACCTCTTTTCCGAAAGGGAAAAAGGCGAGACTTGCAAACTTGAAGCATTGCAGTCCGACGGGAATACCGATGATGGTCACACACCACAGGCATCCGGCCAGCACCCATGCAAGTCCGCCGATCAGTCCGCCAAACAGAAACCATAGAATATTGCCGATCACTGTCATATTCCTCTCCCCTTTCGTTTTTTCTTTTCGTATTGTGTTCAATTCGCCTTGTGAAAACAGGCTGCCGCTTGTCTAAGCGCCTTGGCAGCGACAGCGTCCGGTAAGCAAACGATTGTAATTCCATCACTTGTTCTTTCTAATTTCGATCAGTCCGCATATACCGGCAGCAATACACAAAAGCGCCGGAACACTCGTTCCTAAATTATTCAGTTCCGTTGCGCCGGCTCCAATCAGTACAATGGCTGCTATAAAATTCATTGCGACGCAGAACATAAACCATTTCATTTTCGTTGCCTCCTATTTTCACTGTTCAACATGATTCCGCCATTTTGGACAGTTCACGCTCAATTTGGAGTTCCGCAAAACGAACATTTCCCCACTGTAAATAGTCAGGGCCTATAACCGTACTTCGGCCCCAAAAAGTTTTCTCGCTTCACCGATGCTGCCGGTAAATGTTCCCCGTAACCCATAAACACGGGCTGCATAACGGATAACAATCAAAATAACCGATTCTCTGTCTCTGAACGCTGAACACACGCAGAGATCGTGATTGGATCAAAAATGGTCGGACATTCGTGTGAAGCGACGGAAAGCGGTCACGCTTCCCACTCAAAGGTTTCCCGCTGATTCACCGCGTCCAGCGCAAGCTGGGCACGAGACAGCTCATCAGCGGCTTTCTCGTAGTCGGCCTCCACCGCCGCGATGTCGTAGTTAGCGTAGGTGTAGTCGATGATGCTGGACTGGCGGCCGTACTGCTCCTCCACCCGCTCCTTGGGCAGTCGGCTTTTCATCTCCAACAGCTTGTTTTTCCTCTTGGTGAGCTGGGGGATGTAGACCAGCAGCTCGTCGATGGTCATGTCAAAGCCGTCCACGGTCTGCGTGGCGTTAAAAACGTTGATGGCGTGCTTGAGCTTGCGGATCTTCGCTTCCAACTCTGCGAGACGGATCTGCGTTTCAGCGTAATCGTAGACAGGCCGAACGGACTCGACATCCTCCCCCATGGCAGCCCGGAAGTCCCGGCTGCGGGTCTCCTTGTCCAGCAACGCGGTATACTCGTCATTCAGTTTTTTCAGCAGCTTGTTGGCCTGTGCGGAGGTGTAGTTCATTTCCATCTGCCTCTCTTTCCTCTATCTGCATGTATTGAATTTTTTAACAGTATAACACGGTCGGGTGCGCTTGTATAGTCGGTACAGTAAGGGGCGTTGCCGTTGGATCGTCTATCCCATTGACAGAAGCTCACATTTCATTCTACAATGAACGTAAAGACATTGCGCGATACAAGGCAGAACGCCATCTGAATATGAAGCAATCCGGTTGCAGGTTCACGCCTGCTGATCCGGGCGCAGAAAGGTGGAACATATATGGCCAGATCCTCTTTCCAGAAATTGAAATTACTTCATGTCAGGAATTATCTGCTTCAGAACTCCGACGAGGAACACCCGATTACAGTCAATCAGATGATTCAATACTTAGAGTCCAACGGCATCGCCGCAGAGCGCAAAAGCATTTACGATGACATCGAGGCGCTGCGCACCTTCGGCATGGATATTGAGGAATGCAAGCGGGGCCGCGTGTTCGGCTATTATGTGGCAAGCCGCACCTTTGAGCTGCCGGAGCTGAAGCTGCTGGTGGACAGCGTGCAGTCCTCCAAATTCATCACTCACAAAAAGACTGCGTCCCTCATCAAGAAGATTGAGACGTTAGCCAGCGTACACAGCGCCCAGCTTCTGCACCGGCAGGTCTTTGTGAAAAACCGCATCAAGACCATGAACGAGTCCATCTACTACAATGTGGATGAGATTCACAACGGCATCTCCAATAACCGGAAGATCCGGTTTCTGTACTTTGAGTACAATGTGGCCAAGGAGCGGCAGTACCGCCACGGCGGCGCATACTATGTAGTCAGTCCCTTCGCCATGACCTGGGACGATGAAAACTACTATCTGGTGGCCTATGACTCTGAGGCTGGAATCATCAAGCACTACCGCGTGGACAAGATGGAGAAGATCTCCACGCTGGATGAGGAGCGGGACGGTCAGGAGGTCTATCAGGCGCTGGACATGGTGGTCTACACCCGCAAAACCTTCGGTATGTTCACCGGCGAAGAGATCAAGGTACAGATGCGGTTTGAAAATCACCTGGTAGGCGCCGTTCTGGACCGGCTAGGCAGCGAGGTATTCATCGTCCCCGACGGCCCGGCCCATTTCACCGTCCGGACGGACGTGGTGGTCAGCCCTCAGTTCTTTGCGTGGGTGCTGGGTTTTGGCCCTCAGGCGCAGATCGTAAGCCCCGCTCATGTTGTGGACAGCATGAAGGCGCATATCGGCTCCGTCGCGGCGCTTTACGGCCCGCAGGCATAAAAGCTGAATCAAATTCAGATCAAGCGGCTCTGACCATTACGGTCAGAGCCGCTGTTATTTTTCGTCGCAGTCCGGTTATTGGGACAGGTAAGATTGTAAAATGATGACACTGGAAGGGAACTCGATTATTTTGAAGGAGGGGTTTTATGAAGTTCAAGATCGTTTTTTCCGCCGCTGAAAAGGAAAACAGGCACGAGGCTGCCGCGCGGTTTGTTATTTCCAGAAAGCCGAAGCCTACCAGATCCCTGGTGCTGATCCACTTCCCTGCTCGCAACATAACGCTCTCCTACTACAACGATCAATTTGATCTCCACTGCGGCGATCTGGTCTTTGTGGATGGAAAGCTGGAAGGTTTCCGCGGTCATGTGGTGGATGTCTGCTATACCTTCAAGATCAAGCTGTCCGACTACAAGCGGGTCATCAGCGTGGCCGATACGAAGGTCCACGGCGAATTCCTTTTTGCCGGATCGCACTTCGTCACCTTTGACCGCAGCGCGCTCCCCTATGAACAGATCATCACCTGGTTCAAGGCACCTGAGAAGGAGGATACGGAGATTGTTTCCGAACAGGACGGCAGCGGCTTTCAGTTGAATGATCTGCAAACCATGAAGATCAGCGACGCCATTGCGGAGCGGGGACATGACTATTACAGAGAAAACCGGGTGCGGTACATCTCTCTGGATAAGACTCGGGTGCGGGCCATTGTGGAAGGGACACAGCCCTACAAGCTGGAATGTGACTACATCGATGGCGAGATCAGAAATCTGGTTTGCGACTGTTTCTGCACTTACGCCTGCAAGCATATGTTCGCTGCCATGTTGCAGCTAAAAGAAATTCTGGCGTTTATTGAGAAGCACTACCCGGGCAGATTTGAAGACAGCCGGTATTTCGCCGCCGTCTGCAAGGAAACGCTGCTGAATACCGCGATGGCCGGCAGAGAAACCGGCAGTATCATGCTCTGAGCCGCGGATCGATCTGAGGAAAATACGCCGTACAGAGATCGCAGATGGTGACAGTGTCCGTTTTATAGGACAGTATGTATTGTATACTGAGTCTGTAATCAGAAAACAACACGCCACGGAAGGGGTTATAAAAATGGAGCGATTTGAACTGCGGTATGTGATGGGACACATTGAGGTATATGATGAAAACGGCCGGTTCTGCTTTTCTGCGGATCATGTGTCCGAGGCCATGGAGGAATTGCGGGAGGAGTTCAGCGCAGCCTGACCCTTACCGGCTGATAGGCGAAAAAAGTCTGCCTTCCAAATGGAAGGCAGACTTTTGCAGAGCATTTTCTTATCTGTCGCTATTTCAATCAGCATTTATGAATACGCACTCTGCAAGACTCTATTTGCCATTTATTCTGCCCGGCTCCGGTGCTCAGCTCAGAACCAGCCATTCAAGAGGTCCAGTACGCCGGAGAAGTCCCCGGTCATCGTATAGCCGCCCCTCTGCGTATAGAGCGTTCCGCGGTCATCCATTGAGATCTCCTGCTGATTTTCAAAGCTGAAGCGGTACACATACTGATCGTAGGGGCCGACCTTGCTGTCAGAGGTTCCCCTCCGTACTACTTGAATGGTTTCCAGTTCATTCAACAGGGCTCCCTTCTGGGCGTCCGTAAGATCGCGCCTTTCCGCACCGTCCACAGATTCCCTCGCCACGGTGCAGGAGAGCTCCAACAGTTTTTCCGGGAATACCGCCGATGCCTTTTGAGGAAAGGGTTTTACAATGACGATCACCGCAATCAAAACCACAACCACAGCCGCTAAAAAGGGGACCGAAATTCTCTTTTTCATATCGCTTTCTCCTTTTTATGTTCGTTCATAGGCATTCCGCTAAAAGCCGCGTTACCACTTTTTCAGCACACCCAGCAGGCCCCGCTTGAGCACCTGACCGCCTGCTGAGATCAGTTGGGACTCGATCTTGGACGCCCGGCGCTCCGCCTTGCGGCGAGCCTCGTCCTTCAGCTTCTGTTTGCGCTTTCGTTCAGCTTCTTCCTCCTTCAGACGCAGCTTTTCCGCCTGAGCCTCCTCCTTTTCGCGGGCCTTGCGGTCGGCCTCCTCCTGTTTGGCGGTCTCCGCTTCCTCCCGCTCCGCCGTCAGCACCTCGTAGGCTGACACGTTATCCACAAACTCGTCATACTTCTCCATGCCGTCATGCATCATCACCTTGGCCCGGACCATGGGCTCCGGCACTGACATGAGGCTCTGGGGGCAGATGATCTTCGTGCGCTCCACCATAGCGGGTACGCCCGCTTCGTCCAAGAACGAGGTCAGCGCCTCGCCCACGCCCAGCTCCATGATGGCATCCTCCGCCTGAAACGCGGGATTGGGCCGGAAGGCCCGCGCCGCCGCGCGGACAGCCTTCAGCTCCGCGGGGGTGTAGGCCCGGAGGGCGTGCTGCACCCGGTTGGAAAGCTGCGCCAGCACGGTATCGGGAATATCGCTGGGACTTTGCGTCACAAAGTACACGCCCACGCCCCGGGAGCGGATCAGCTTCACCGTCTGCTCCACCTTTTGCAGCAGCACGGCGGGGGCATCGCGGAACAGCATGTGGGCCTCGTCAAAGAAGAATACCATCCGGGGCTTGTCCAGATCGCCAGCCTCCGGCAGGATCTCAAACAGCTCCGACAGCATCCACAGCAGGAAACTGGCGTACAGCGTGGGATTCTGCACCAGCTTGACGCAGTCCAGCACATTGATCATGCCCCGGCCGTCAGCAGCCGTGCGCATCCAGTCGCGGATGTCCAGCGCCGGTTCCCCGAAAAACAGCTCGCCGCCCTGCTGCTCCAGTGGCAGCAGGGCCCGCAGGATCGCCGCCACCGACTGAGACGTGATATTGCCGTAGGTCATCATGTATTCGGTGCGGTGCTCGTTGACATAGGTCAGCATGGCCCGCAGGTCCTTCAGGTCGATCAGCAGCAGCCCCTTGTCATCCGCAATTTGAAACACAATGTGCAGAATTCCCTCCTGCACCGCCGTCAAGCCCAAAATCCGGCTGAGAAGCTCCGGTCCCATGTCGCTGACGGTGGCCCGGACGGCGTGGCCGCCCTCCTGATAAACATCCCAGAAGGTGGTGGGATAACCCTGGTAGACAAAGCGGTCCCGCAGGCCGAATTTGTCGATGCGTTTTTCCATACCCTCGCTGCTCTGGCCCGGCGCGCAGATGCCCGCCACGTCGCCCTTCACATCACACAGAAACACCGGCACACCGGCGTCGGAAAAGGACTCCGCCATCACCTTCATGGTGACGGTCTTGCCAGTGCCGCTGGCTCCGGCGATCAGTCCGTGGCGGTTGCACATATTCAGCGCCAGTTCCACCCGCTTGTCACCTGCCAGACCCATATAGATCTTCCCGTTTTCGTACATGAAGCCACCTCCGTCATTTGTTAATGCTCTTTTTCATCATTATACCTGCGCGCCCGCCCCGGTGCAAGAGCAAAGAGGTGCGTTTCCCCTGTTCATAAGGGTTTTTCAGCGGTCAGACAGGCAGACGCCGCCTTATAGCTGTGAAAGGCATAAGGCCCCCCAGAAGAAGTATAGGTAATACCTCCAATTAGCATAACTTATTTCGTTTAAAATAGATACTTTTTTAACATATTGTGCAAAAATCGCAACAATCTTTTCAAATTTTTGTGGCGAGGTCCCACGGAAAAAGCCGTGTCAGGAATTGACATTTTCTGTCGCGTCTGAGATAATGATTACATTGAAGCACAGGCAACTGACGGAACGTGGAGCACCACATGGAAGCCTGCTGTCATACGTACTGTCGACCGTCTGGGCAAACCTGTTCTCCATGGAGATCCATGGGGAGCGGTTTACCCTTTTTTTATTTGCATTTTTATCTTTTTAAGGAGGATCGCATGAAAAAAGTAGCAGTCATTATGGGAAGCGACTCTGACTGGCCCGTTGTAAAGGGTGCCTGCCAGCAGCTCGAGACCTTCGGCATCCCCTATGAGGCCCACATTCTCAGCGCCCACCGCACCCCCGCCGCCGCCGCTGACTTCGCCAGAAGCGCCCGGGCCAACGGCTTCGGCGTGCTGATCTGCGCCGCCGGTATGGCGGCCCATCTGGCGGGTGCCTTCGCCGGAAACTCCACCCTGCCGGTTATCGGCATCCCTATGAAGGGCGGTGCGGCGGATGGGCTGGACGCTCTGCTGGCTACCGTCCAGATGCCCAGCGGCATCCCCGTGGCTACCGTGGCCATCAATGGCGCGAAGAATGCCGCTGTGCTGGCCGCTCAGATTCTGGCCGTCAGCGATGACGCACTGGCCGCCAAGCTGGATGCCCAGCGCTCCGAGATGGCGGAGCAAATCGCCGCCAAGGAGGCCAAGCTGCAGGCGGAGCTGGCCCACTAAGCTGTTCACACAAGCATTGATCTTTTCCTGATAAAACCGATATTCAAAACATTTTGGAGGTACAATACTATGGAACTCGTTTATACTGGCAAGACCAAGAACGTTTACGCTCTGGAAAACGGCAACTATCTGCTGAAGTTCAAGGATGACTGCACCGGCAAGGACGGCGTATTCGATCCCGGCGAGAACTCCGTGGGCCTGACCATCGACGGCGTGGGCGATGTGAACCTGCGCATGAGCATCTATTTCTTTGAGAAGATCAACGCCGCCGGCATCAAGACCCATTTTGTCAGCGCCGACCTGAATAATACCACGATGGAAGTCCTCCCTGCCAAGGTCTTTGGCCATGGTCTGGAGGTCATTTGCCGTCACAAGGCCGTCGGCTCCTTCATCCGCCGCTACGGCGAGTATATCGCTGAGGGCGCCGACCTGCCCGCCTATGTGGAGACCACCTTCAAGAATGACGAGAAGGGCGATCCTCTGGTGACCAAGGACGCGCTGGTTGCTCTGGGCGTGATGACCGCCGAGCAGTATGATGCCATCAAGGAGGAGACCCAGAAGATCACTCAGATCGTGGCCGATGATCTGAAGGAAAAGGGCATGGTCCTCTATGACATCAAGTTTGAGTTCGGCTATGCACCCGACGGCAGCGTTATGCTCATCGACGAGGTGGCCAGCGGCAACATGCGGGTCTATAAGGACGGCCAGTACATCGATCCCATGACCCTCTCCCAGCTGTTCTTCGCGTAATGGGCGGTTATTTTGGAGCGATCTCCCACCGGGATGTGGGACTGGACGTATTTTTCGGCACGGACTACCACTCCCATTTGGGTACCCGCCGGGGCGGCATGGTGGTTTACGGGCCGGAGACCGGGTTCGTCCGGGAGATCCACGATATTGAAAACACCCCCTTCCGCACGAAATTTGAAAGCGCGCTGCATGAGTTCAAGGGCCACATCGGCATGGGCTGCATCAGCGACACCGACCCCCAGCCGCTGCTGGTGCGCTCTCATCTGGGCCTGTACGCCATCTGCACGGTGGGTATCATCAACAACATCGACGAGCTGATCGATACCTATTTCTCCGACCACGGGCATCAGTTCATGGCCCAGAGCAGCGGAAAGGTCAATGTCTCCGAGCTGGTGGCCGCCCTCATCAATATGAAGGAAAATCTGGTGGAGGGCATTTTGTACGCGCAGGAGATGATCAAAGGCTCTATCACGATCCTGCTGATGACGCCGGACGGTATTCTGGCTGCCCGCGACCGGCTGGGCCGCCTGCCTGTGCTGGTAGGCAAGCACCCGGACGGCAGCCTGTGCGTATCCTTTGAATCCTTCGCCTATCATAAGCTGGGCTATGAGGATGCTTACGAGTTAGGTCCCCGTGAGATCGTGGCCCTGACCCGGAACGGCTATGAGACCGTCTCTCCTCCGGGTAAGGAAATGAAGATCTGCGGCTTTCTCTGGACCTATTACGGCTACCCCAACTCCAATTACGAGGGCGTCAACGTGGAGGTCATGCGCTACCGCAACGGTGAGATCATGGCTCGCGACGAAGTGGCCCAGGGGCGGCTCCCCAAGGTGGACTACGTGGCAGGCGTACCGGATTCCGGCGTGCCCCACGCCATCGGCTTCGCCAACCGCAGCGGCAAGCCCTTTGCCCGCCCCTTCGTGAAGTATACCCCCACCTGGCCCCGGTCCTTCACCCCTGCCAATCAGGAGGTCCGCAATCAGGTGGCCAAAATGAAGCAGATCCCCGTTTCCGAGCTGATTCAGGGAAAAAAGCTGCTGTTTGTGGACGATTCCATCGTCCGGGGCACCCAGCTCCGGGAAACGGTGGACTTCCTCTATGAGTCCGGTGCGGAAGAGGTCCACATGCGCTCTGCCTGCCCGCCCATTATGTATAGCTGCAAGTACCTGAACTTCTCCCGGGGCAACTCCGATATGGAGCTGCTGGCCCGGCGGGTGATTCAGGAGCTGGAGGGTGACGAGGGCCACAAGCATCTGGATGAGTACTCCGATTCCTCCACGGAGCGGGGTCAGTGCCTGCTCAAGTCCATCTGTGAAAAATTCGGTTTTGATTCTCTCGGTTATCAGTCTTTGGACGGCGTGCTGGAAGCCATCGGCATCGACCGGGATAAGGTCTGTACCTACTGCTGGAACGGAAAGGAATGATCGACATGGAAAAATCTCACTCCGCCGCCTATGCGGCAGCCGGTGTGGACATCACTGCCGGTTACAAGGGCGTTAAGCTGATGAGCGCGGACGTCAAGCGCACCCACATCCCCGGCGTAGTTTCTGACATTGGCGGCTTCGGCGGCCTGTTTGCCCCCGATCTGACCGGTATGACGGAGCCGGTGCTGGTTTCCGGCACCGACGGTGTGGGCACCAAGCTGCGTCTGGCCGAACTGCTGAACAAGCATGACACCATCGGCATCGACTGCGTGGCCATGTGCGTGAATGACGTGATCTGCTGCGGCGCGAAGCCCCTGTTTTTCCTTGATTACATTGCCATCGGCAAGAACGTGCCGGAAAAGGTGGCAGCCATTGTCTCCGGCGTGGCAGAGGGCTGTGTCCAGGCCGGCTGCGCTCTCATCGGCGGTGAGACCGCCGAGCACCCCGGCATGATGGCCGCCGATGACTACGATCTGGCAGGCTTCACCGTGGGCGTGGTGGACAAGCCCAAGGTCATCGACTCCAGCCGCATGGCGGAGGGCGATGTGGTGCTGGCTCTGCCCTCCTCCGGCTTCCACTCCAACGGCTACTCTCTGGTCCGCAAGGTATTCGACGTGGAGAACGCCGATCTGGGCCGGTATGATGACGAGCTGGGTGAAACTCTGGGCGAGGCCCTGCTCCGTCCCACCGTCATCTATGTCAAGCCCGTCCTCCGCTGCATCGAGGCCGCAGACGTGAAGGGCGTCAGCCACATCACCGGCGGCGGCTTCTATGAGAATGTCCCCCGCTGCATCCCCGACGGCCTGTGCGCCAAGATCGACAAGGCCGCTGTCAAAACACCCGCCATTTTCCGTCTGCTCCAGAAAAAGGGCAGCATCGACGAGCACGATATGTTCAACACCTTCAATATGGGCGTGGGCATGGCTGTGATCGTCAGCCCCGAGACCGCCGACGCGGCCCTCTCCGCTCTGAAGGCAGAAGGGATCGACGCCTATGTCTGTGGTGAGATCGTTGCCGGCGAAGAAAAAGTTGCTTTGTGCTGAGTAAAACCGCTCCCGGTACGCACTGTCCCGCTTTTCCGCGGTATCCTGACGTATACTGCTCCGGTGCGCTGAAAGGAATCGGCGCATCGGCGGCAAAGGAGAAATCATGACTATGAAAAAAGCGAAGATCGCCGTGCTGGTCTCCGGCGGCGGCACAAATTTACAGGCACTGCTGGACGCGCAGGCGGCGGGACTGCTGCCCCACGGTGAGATCGCGTTGGTGGTCTCCTCCAATGAAGGAGCCTATGCCCTGACCCGGGCGGCCAACGCCGGCGTTCCTGCCGAGACGGTCTCCCCCAAGCGCTGCGGCGGTCAGGCGGCCTTTGAGTCCGCCCTGTCCGACCTGCTGGCGGCGCATGAGATCGACCTCATCGTTCTGGCCGGCTTCCTCACCATCCTCAGCGCGGACTTTACCGCCCGCTGGCCCTCCCGCATCCTGAATGTGCATCCCTCTCTGATCCCCGCCTTCTGCGGCAAGGGGATGTACGGTCTGAAGGTCCACGAGGCCGCTCTGGCCAAGGGCGTGAAGGTCACGGGAGCCACGGTGCATTTTGTCAATGAGATCCCGGACGGCGGAGAGATCCTGCTGCAAAAAGCTGTGGAGGTCCTGCCGGATGACACCCCCGAAACCCTTCAGCGCCGGGTCATGGAGCAGGCCGAATGGCAGCTTCTGCCTCGGGCAGCGGAGCTGGTCTCGGAACAAATCGTAAAGGAGAAGCGCAATGCTTGATTTTCTGACCTTTCTGCAGGAGAATCCCTACCCCGGCCGGGGCATCCTTGTAAGCCGGGACCTCGTTTACTATTTTATCATGGGTCGCAGCGCCAACAGCCGCAACCGGATCTTCGTGAAAACGGAGGACGGCATCCGCACCGAAGCCCACGATCCCGCCAAGCTGGAGGATCCCAGCCTCATCATCTATCATCCCGTCCGGACCATGGGCGACGCGCTGGTGGTCACCAACGGCGACCAGACGGACACCATCTGCCAGCACGGCGATTTCCGCAAGGGTCTGATGACCCGGGAATACGAGCCGGACGAGCCCAACTGGACCCCCCGCATCTCCGCCATTCTGAATGCCGACGGCTCTTTTGAGATGTCCATTCTGAAGCACAAGAACGGCCGCTGCCTGCGGGAATTCTTCTGCTATGAGGGCTGCGACGAGAATCAGGGCTATTTCATCAGCACCTATCAGGGCGACGGAAATCCTCTGCCCACCTTTGCCGGTGAGCCTCTGGAGGTCACCGTTCCCAAGCCGGAGGAAGTCTGGGCCGCTCTGAACGGAGACAACAAGGTGTCCCTCTATACCAACGTGAACGGCGAGGTGCGCCTGTTCAACAAAAATCTGGGAGATTAAGGAGAAGGTGCCGAAATGAACGAGTTGGAACTGAAATATGGCTGCAACCCCAACCAGAAGCCGTCCAAGGTCTTTATGCAGGACGGCTCTGACCTGCCCTTTACCGTTTTGAACGGAAAGCCCGGCTATATCAACCTGCTGGATGCGCTGAACTCCTGGCAGCTGGTGAAGGAATTGAAGGCCGCCACCGGCCTGCCCGCCGCCGCCAGCTTCAAGCACGTCTCCCCCGCCGGTGCCGCCGTGGGACGGCCCCTGAGCGAGGTGGACCGGAAGATCTACTTCGTGGATGACGCCGCCGAGCTCTCCCCCATCGCCTGCGCTTATATCCGCGCCCGCGGCGCTGACCGCCTGTGCTCCTACGGTGACTGGGCCGCTCTCTCCGACGTCTGCGACGCCGCCACCGCCCAGTACCTCAAGGGCGAGGTGTCCGACGGCATCATCGCCCCCGGCTATACCGACGAGGCGCTGGAAATTCTGAAAACCAAGAAGAAGGGCGGCTACAACGTGGTCCAGATCAACGCGGACTACGTCCCCGCCGCCGTGGAGCACAAGGATGTGTTCGGCGTCACCTTCGAGCAGGGCCGCAATAACCTTGTGATCGACAGGGAGATGCTGACCAACATCGTCTCTGAAAACAAGGAGCTTCCGGAGGCTGCCAAGATCGACATGATCGTGGCCCTCATCACCTTGAAATACACCCAGTCCAACTCCGTCTGCTATGTGAAGGACGGTCAGGCCATCGGCGTGGGCGCAGGCCAGCAAAGCCGCATCCACTGCACCCGTCTGGCTGGTCAAAAGGCGGACAACTGGTATCTGCGCCAGCATCCCAAGGTGCTGGGTCTGCAATTCGTAGACAACATCCGCCGCCCTGACCGGGACAACGCCATCGACATCTACACCTCCGACGAGTATGAGGACGTGCTGGCCGACGGTGTGTGGCAGAACACCTTCAAGGTCCGCCCCGAGGTCCTGACCCCGGAGGAAAAGAAGGCGTGGATCGCCACGCAGGCCGGCGTCACTGTTGGCAGCGATGCCTTCTTCCCCTTCGGCGACAATGTGGAGCGGGCCAGAAAGTCCGGCGTGACCTACATTGCCGAGCCCGGCGGCTCCATCCGGGATGACCATGTCATCGCCACCGCCGACAAATACGGCATGGTGCTGGCCTTCACCGGCGCACGGCTGTTCCATCACTGAGCCGCCGTACAATTCAAAGCTTCCGCGTCCGCACAGACGCAAACGCAGATCCGTTCCTCTGCCCCGCACGTTCCCCCGTAAACACCTTACCGGTTTGCGGAAGACGTCTGCGGGGCAGCATCCAAAATTCATTCAGGGAGGGAACCATGAACCTTCTGGTTATCGGCGGCGGCGGCCGTGAGCACGCCATCGTCAAAAAATTGAAAGAGAATCCCGCTGTGGAGACGATCTACTGCGCTCCCGGCAACGGCGGCATCGCCGCTGACGCTGTGTGCGTCCCGGAGATCGGCGCGAAGGATATTTCCGCGCAGGTGGACTTTGCCAAGACCCACAGCATTGACTTCGCCGTGGTGGCGCCGGACGATCCGCTGGTGCTGGGTGCGGTGGACGCGCTGGAGGCCGCCGGGATCCCCTGCTTCGGCCCGGAGGCGAAGGCCGCCATCATTGAGGGCAGCAAGGTCTTTTCCAAGGACCTGATGAAAAAATACGGTATCCCCACGGCGGAGTATCAGGTGTTCACCGATGCTGCCGCCGCGATGGACTATGTGAAGTCCTGCGCCCTGCCCGTGGTGGTCAAGGCCGACGGTCTGGCTCTGGGCAAGGGTGTGCTCATCGCTGAGACCCGGGAGGACGCCGTGGCCGCCGTGAAATCCATCATGCTGGACCGCGCCTTCGGCGACAGCGGAAATCAGGTGGTCATTGAGGAATTTCTCACCGGCCCGGAGGTCTCCGTGCTGGCCTTTACCGACGGCAAGACCGTGGTCCCCATGGTATCCTCCATGGACCACAAGCGGGCCCATGACCATGACGAGGGTCTGAATACCGGCGGCATGGGCACCGTGGCCCCCAACCCCTACTACACCGAGGACATGGCCCGCGTGTGCATGGAGACCATTTTCCTGCCCACCATGGAGGCCATGAACGCGGAAAACCGCACCTTCCGGGGTTGCCTCTACTTCGGACTGATGCTGACGCCGAAAGGCCCCAAGGTCATTGAGTACAACTGCCGCTTTGGCGATCCGGAGACGCAGGTGGTCCTGCCCCTTCTGGAAAGCGACCTGCTGACGATCATGCAGGCCTGCCGGAACGGAACGCTGGCAGAAACTGAGGTGAAGTTCTCCGACGGTGCCGCCTGCTGTGTCATCATGGCGTCCAGCGGCTATCCGGAACACTATGAAAAGGGCTTCGCCATCACCATGCCCGCCGAGACTGCCGCCCACACCTATGTGGCCGGAGCGAAGCGGGAGGAGGACCGTCTGCTGACCAGCGGCGGCCGGGTGCTGGGCGTTACCGCCACGGCGGCGGATCTGAAAAGCGCCATTGAAAAAGCCTATGAGCGGGTGGAGAGCGTTCATTTCGACAATGCCTTCTACCGTCATGACATCGGCCAGCGCGCCCTGAAAGCGCTGGAACACTGAAGGGAGCAAGGGCTGGCATGGTTTACAGAGTATATGTAGAAAAGAAAGAAGCGCTGGCCAACGAAGCCCGCGCTCTGTTGGAGGACCTGCGGGCATTTCTGGGTATTCAGTCCCTGACAGGTCTGCGGCTGTTCAACCGCTATGATTTGGAGGGCATCAGCCGGGAGCTGTTCGACTACGCCGTTCAAACGGTGCTGTCCGAGCCCCAGTTGGACACGGTGACGAGTGAAGTGCCTCAGGGAGACACGGTGTTCGCCGTAGAGTATCTGCCCGGCCAGTATGACCAGCGGGCGGACTCCGCCGCCCAGTGCATCCAGATCTTATCCCAAGGCGAGCGGCCCACGGTCCGCACCGCCCGGGTATACGTCCTGGAGGGTGAGCTGACGGCGGAGCAGGTCGAGGCCGTCAAGAAATACGTCATCAACCCGGTGGAGAGCCGGGAGGCGTCTCTGGAGCTGCCGGAGACCCTGCGGATGGAATATGACATCCCCACCACCGTCCGGACCGTGGAGGGTTTCACCTCCATGGACGCTGCCGCGCTGGACGCTCTGCGGGACGAGCTGGGTCTTGCCATGGATCTGGACGATCTGAAATTTTTGCAGGGCTATTTCCGGGACGACGAGGGGCGGGACCCCACCATCACCGAGATCCGGGTGGTAGACACCTATTGGTCCGACCACTGCCGCCACACCACCTTCTCCACCCACATCGACCAGGTGGAAATTCATGACGCGGCCATTCAGGCCGCCTACGAGCGGTATCTGGCCGCACGGGTGGAGGTCTACGGCGAGGAAAAGGCCGCCAAGCGGCCTCAGACCCTGATGGACATTGCCACCATCGGCGCGAAGGTTCTGAAAAAGCGGGGCCTGCTGCCCGAGCTGGACGAGAGCGAGGAGATCAATGCCTGCTCTATCCATGTCACCGCCACGGTGGACGGCGAGGCCCAGGACTGGCTGCTGATGTTCAAGAATGAGACCCACAACCACCCCACGGAGATCGAGCCCTTCGGCGGCGCGGCCACCTGCATCGGCGGCTGCATCCGGGACCCCCTGTCCGGCCGTGCCTATGTCCATCAGGCCATGCGGGTGACCGGTGCGGGAGACCCCCGCGCCTCCCTGGACCAGACCCTCTCCGGCAAGCTGCCCCAGCGGAAGCTGTGCCAGACCGCCGCGGCGGGCTATTCCTCCTACGGCAACCAGATCGGTCTGGCCACCGGCCATGTGGCAGAGCTGTACCACGAGGGCTACATCGCCAAGCGTCTGGAATGCGGCGCGGTGGTTGCGGCGGCTCCCGCCTATAACGTCCGCCGTGAGTGTCCCGCCCCCGGAGATGTGGTCATTCTGCTGGGCGGCCGCACCGGACGGGACGGCATCGGCGGCGCAACTGGTTCTTCCAAGAGCCACAACCTGAAATCCCTTTCCACCATGGCCTCCGAGGTTCAGAAGGGCAATGCCCCCGAGGAGCGCAAGATCCAGCGCCTGTTCCGGGACAGCGCCGTGACCCGCCTCATCAAGCGGTGCAACGACTTTGGCGCCGGCGGCGTCAGCGTTGCCATCGGCGAGCTGGCGGACGGCCTGCGGATCGATCTGGACGCCGTTCGCAAGAAGTATGACGGTCTGGACGGCACGGAGCTGGCCATCTCCGAATCTCAGGAGCGCATGGCCGTGGTGGTGGCCCCCGAGGATGTGGACGCCTTCATCGCCGCCGCCGAGGCGGAAAATCTGGAAGCCTACCGGGTGGCTGTGGTCACTGATGAGGCCCGGATGGTCATGGAGTGGAACGGCACGGTCATCGCCGACCTGAGCCGTGACTTCCTGAACACCAACGGCGCTGTGAAGCACGCCGGGGTCCGCGTGGCGGAGAAGGACCGCACTGAGCTTACAACGCCCCGGTTCCAGTCCCTCCGGGAGATGGCCTCCAGCCTGAAATGCGCCTCCCGCCGCGGCCTTGTGGAGCGGTTTGACAGCACCATCGGTGCCGGTTCCATCCTCATGCCCTTCGGTGGCAGAACGCAGCGCACCCCGGCGCAGGCCATGGCCGCCGTGTTCCCCGTCCTGCCCGGTCAGGAAACGGATCAGGCCAGTGTCATGGCCTGGGGCTGCGACCCGGAGCAGACCTGCACTGACCCCTACACCGGGGCCTACAACGCAGTCTACACCTCTATGGCCAAGCTGGTGGCCGCCGGTGCGGACTATAAAAAAGTTTATCTCTCCTTCCAGGAGTTCTTTGAGAAGCTCCGCAATGAGCCGGAGCGCTGGGGCAAACCCTTCTCTGCTCTGCTGGGCACTGTGGACGCGCAGCTGGAGCTGGGCGCCGCCGCCATTGGCGGTAAAGACTCCATGTCCGGCACCTTCCTGGATCTGGACGTACCGCCCACGCTGATCTCTTTTGCCATTGCGCCGCTTAAAACCGGCGAGGTGCTTTCTCCTGAGTTCAAGGAAGCGGGCCATCCCGTTTACCTGTTCTCCGGCACGGACGCGGATAGCGTCAAGGCGGCATGGGAGCGGCTGCATGATCTGGCGCTGGCCGGCAAGGTCCGGGCGGCGTGGGCCGTGGAAAACGGTCTTGCTGAGGGCGTGATGAAGATGTCCTTCGGCAATGAGATCGGCTTCGCCGCCGAAAACACCGACTTGGATTGGAACACCCTGTATCCCGGCGCCATCGTAGCGGAACTGACCGAGGACACGGTGGAGGCCGTCCGCCTGGGCGTCACTACCGCCGAGCCTGTGGTGCGGATCGCCGGTGACAGCGCCCCCATCTCCGAGCTGCTGGCTTTGAACGAGGGTGTTCTGGAATCTGTCTATCCCAGCCGTACCATCGCCGATCCGGCGGAGGTCCCCGTGCTCTCCGCCCCCGCCGCTCCCCGGACGGCTCCCAAAGCCGGCGTGGCGGTCCCCAAGGTACTGATCCCCGTATTCCCCGGCACCAACTGCGAATATGACTCCGCCCGTGCCGTTCAGCGGGCCGGATTGGAGCCTGAGATCCTGGTGCTGAACAACCAGTCCGCTCAGGGCGTGGCCGACTCCATCAGCCGCTTCGCCAAGGCAGCCCGGAACAGCCAGATCATCTTCGTCCCCGGCGGCTTCTCCGGCGGCGACGAGCCGGACGGCTCCGCCAAATTCATCACCGCTTTCTTCCGCAACCCGGAGGTGCGGGACGCCGCCATGGACCTGCTGAAAAACCGGGACGGCCTGATGCTGGGCATCTGCAACGGTTTCCAGGCGCTCATCAAGCTGGGTCTTGTCCCCTACGGTGAGATCATCGACACCGACGAGACCTGCCCCACCCTGACCTTCAACACCATCAGCCGCCACCAGTCCCGTCTGGTGCGGACCCGCATCGCTTCCAACCGCTCTCCGTGGCTGGCAGGGACGCAGGTGGGCGATATTTACACCGTCCCCATCTCCCACGGCGAGGGCCGGTTCCTGTGCAGTGAGGAGCTGGTTCGGAAGCTGGCTGACAACGGCCAGATCGTCACTCAGTATGTGGACGAGCACGGTGTCCCCGGCATGGACGTGGACGTAAACCCCAACGGCTCCATCTGGGCTGTGGAGGGCATCATGTCTCCCGACGGCCGGGTACTGGGCAAGATGGGCCACTCCGAGCGTGTGGCCGACGGTCTTTACAAAAATGTAGACGGCTGCTATGATATGAAGCTGTTCCAGTCTGCAAAGAAGTATTTTGACATTTGAGAACGGGAGGACACGGATCATGTTGACTGATATTGAGATCGCCCAGCAGTGCCGGATGCGCCCCATCACGGAGATCGCCGCCACCGCGGGGATCGATGAGGAATATCTGGAGCAGTATGGCCGCTACAAGGCCAAGATCGATCACCGTCTGCTGATGGACCGGGCCGACCGGCCTGACGGCAAGCTGATCCTGGTGACCGCCATCAACCCTACCCCGGCAGGCGAGGGCAAGACCACCACCTCCGTGGGTCTGGCCGACGGTCTGCGGAAGCTGGGCAAAAACGCCGTGGCCGCTCTGCGGGAGCCGTCTCTCGGTCCCGTGTTCGGCGTCAAGGGCGGCGCTGCCGGCGGCGGCTACGCTCAGGTGGTCCCCATGGAGGACATCAACCTCCACTTCACCGGCGATTTCCACGCCATCGGCGCGGCCAACAACCTGCTGGCCGCCATGCTGGATAACCACATTCAGCAGGGCAACGCTCTGGGCATTGACGTAAAGCAGATCACCTGGAAGCGCTGCGTGGATATGAATGACCGCCAGCTCCGCCACATCATTGACGGCATCGGCGGCAAAATGCAGGGCGTTCCCCGGGAGGACGGCTTTGACATCACCGTGGCCAGCGAGGTCATGGCGGTACTGTGTCTCGCCAGCGGCATCACCGATCTGAAAGAACGGCTGGGCCGTATGATCGTGGCCTACACCTATGACGGCAAGCCTGTCACCGCCCACGATTTGAAGGCCGAGGGCGCTATGACCGCCCTGCTGAAGGACGCACTGAAGCCCAATCTGGTGCAGACACTGGAGGGTACGCCCACGCTGATCCACGGCGGTCCCTTCGCCAACATCGCCCACGGCTGCAACTCCGTCACCGCCACCCGCATGGCCCTGAAGCTGGGCGATTACGCTGTGACCGAGGCCGGCTTCGGCGCGGATCTGGGCGCGGAAAAATTTCTGGACATCAAGTGCCGTCTGGCGGGCCTGCGGCCCAGTGCCGTGGTGGTGGTAGCCACTGTCCGGGCACTGAAAAGCCACGGCGGCGTGCCCAAGGCCGAGCTGAACCACGAGAATCTGGACGCTCTGGAAAAGGGCCTGCCCAATCTGCTCCATCATGTAGACACCATCCGCAACACCTTCCACCTGCCCTGCGTGGTGGCGGTCAACGCCTTCCCCACCGACACGGAAGCCGAGCTGCGGCTGGTGGAGGACAAGTGCCGGGAGCTGGGCGTCCGCGCTGTGCTGTCCGAGGTCTGGGCCAAGGGTGGCGAGGGCGGCAAGGCCCTGGCTGCCGAAGTGGTACGCCTGTGCGAGGAGCCCTGCCCGGAGCAGCCCACCCCGGAGGAGTTCACCTTCGCCTATCCCGACAACACCTCTCTCATCTATAAGCTCAACGCCATTGTAAACCGGGTCTACGGCGGCGCGCAGGCCGTCCTGACCCCCGCCGCCCAGAAGCAGGCCCAGCAGCTCTTTGATCTGGGCTTCGGCGATCTGCCGGTGTGCATGGCAAAGACCCAGTATTCCCTGTCCGACGATCCCACTCTGCTGGGTGCGCCCGAGGGCTTCACCGTCACCGTGCGGAACCTGAAGGTCAGCGCCGGCGCCGGGTTCATCGTGGCCCTCACGGGTGACATCATGACCATGCCGGGTCTTCCCAAGGTCCCCGCTGCCGAAAAGATCGACGTGGACAAGGACGGAAAGATCACCGGATTGTTCTGAGGCATGGTCATGCCGCCGCAAATGCGGCGTACAAGCGTTTCGCAAAGTGAAACCTTGAAATTGCCCAGATTCATTTCGGGCAATTTGAGTGAAATCGAGGGGGCCCCGTGGGACCTGCCCCATGGGGAAACATCCAAAGCAAAGCATCACGCAAGCGTTGCAAAGCAGCGGACCAAACAGCAAGAATAAATGCAGAAAAGGCGGGCGCATCTGAACCGATGCGCTCGCCTTTGTCCGCTTTTATATGCAAAAGGCGCAGCCTATTCAGGCTGCGCCAAGGGTTCTTCGTATGCTATATCTGCTCTCCGTCTGCTTTTACCGGAATCGGATATTTCATTCAAATCAGGTAATTCGCCTTCCGCTGCCTGTACTCCGGGACCATTCCCCGATTGCGGGACATCCGTTTCCAGTTTGGGTTCAGGGGGCCGGAAGGTGCCGTCCAGCTTCTGAAAACAGCGGCGGTAACCGAGGAGCTTCTTTACGACAATGCCTTTACTCTATGGACCGGATTGCAAAAGGTCTGGAAGCAGACGGCATCCTCACCGGCGCTGGCAAAACAAAATGGTGGACCAGCACCATCAACAAGATCCTGCACAATGAGAAATATATCGGCGATGCGCTTCTACAGAAAACCTACACCATAGACTTCCTGAATAAAACCAGAGTGAAGAACAATGACATTGTTCCGCAATACTATGTGGAGGGCAACCACGAAGCAATCATTCCAAAGGACATCTTCTTGCGGGTACAGGAAGAGCTGGTACGCAGGCGAGTGGTCAAAACCAGTGCCAATGGCAAAAAGCGCTCCTACAGCTGCAACCACTACTTTGCACAGATTGTCATTTGCGGCGAATGCGGTGAAATGTTCCGCAGAATCCACTGGAACAATCGCGGCTGCAAATCCATCGTCTGGCGCTGCATCAGTAGACTGGAGCCAACCGGACAGGAATACCATGCAAGAACCGTCAATGAGACGGTATTGGAAAATGTGGTAGTTCAGGCAATCAACACGCTCCTTGGCGATAAGTCAACCTACCAGGCGCAGCTCCAGCAGAACATCGCAAAGGTGATCCGAAGCGCTCAGCAAAATACCGCTGATGGTATCAATGAAAGACTGCAGAGACTCCAAAAAGAGCTTCTCAAAAAAGCCAATAGCAAAGAAGCCTACGACGAGATTGCCGACGAGATCTTCAAGCTCCGGGAACAGCACGAAAAGTGCACGGTGGCTTTCGTTTTGTGGACATAGTCCGCGTAATATTTATTGAACTGGGTGGATTTGTAGGGCAGTTCGTCGTTCTGATGGCACTGCTCACAGTATTCCACCCACAGCAGGCTCAAGGTGACGCCGTTCTTCTGCATCTCACGGTGCACCCACTCGTAGTCCGGCATCTTGTAGACAGGCGTTGAGGTGCTGGACGGAAACAGCCGCTCTGAGAGCTGCTTATCCGACATTTCCTCCGGCAGCGGCCATTGCAGGCCGCAGTTTGCTGCCACAGTGTTCCGAGCGCAGCGGCAGCTTGACGCGATCTCGGTCTTGTTGAGTCCCAGGCTATGGAGCCTGAGGATCTCGCGGTAATTGGTCATACAGGTAACCTCCTTGCAGATATTTACACCGTAAAATACGGTGCATATCTACATTTTACCGCAGTGCTCAACGACGGCGGCAAGGGTGCTCAATCCCGCCGGAATGGATGCTCAATTTGAGCGGTTGAGGTGCGCAATCTCGCGCGGAATACTCAAATAATCGCCCGTAACCAAAGAGCACTATCCGAGCATAGCCCAGATAGTGCTCAAATCAGTACAGTTTTAGAAATTGGTCAATCGTGTAGGGATTCTCCCCCCTCTTCCCCCCTTTTTTCTATGCAAATCATGTCAGTGCCCTTTTTCAGCCGGAGCAGCTTGCGTATCTATCGCAAATCCTCTGGATCTCAGGTAGTCACAACCCCCAAGTTCAAAGCCTGAATCGAATTGCTCAAACAGACTATCGGAAATTGCCAGTTCCAGCGTAAGGCTGCCGTTCTCGCATTATTAAGATGTTCACGCAAAGCGCCTTATAGGACAAGCTGTTGACTTTCTGCGGTTTTCGGTTATAATAGTTTGTATACTTCGTCAAAAATTCAGACTTTGATGAAGGAAATTTTAATAAATACGCCTCTGTTGCCAGTCAGATGATAGCGAGGGAAACGATTTATGAAACAATGTAACTACAGCCGCGAAGCACTCTTTCAGCTCAATGGTATTCCGCCCCTTGGAATGTCGATCTCCTTGGCACTGCAACACTTAGTCGCTATGATCGTCGGCTGTGTTACCCCGGCGATCATTATTGCCAACGCGCTTGGATTACCGCAGAGTGAACGCGTTCTGCTCATTCAGGTATCCTTGGTCATGTCCGCAGTGACGACCCTGATCGAGTTATTCCCCATTGGCGGCAAGCTGGGTTCCGGACTTCCTGTAATGTTCGGCATCAGCTTTGCTTACTTGCCCAGTATGCAGGCCATCGTTGGCGGCGGCGGAGACATTGCCACCATTGCGGGTGCAATGGTCGTTGGCGGTATCGTTGCCGCTGTTGTGGGTGTTTTTGTGAAGAAGATCCGCAGATTTTTCCCACCCATCATCACCGGCACGGTGGTGTTCACGATCGGTCTTTCTCTCTATCCTACCGCCATCAATTATATGGCTGGCGGTGCCGGGAATACTTACGAGGTAGTCGTGCTGCGAAAGGGCTTGACCTCCGCGCTGGTTCACGGCTCATGGCAAAACTGGGCGGTGGCGGCGTTCACTCTGATCGTTGTGATGGTCATGTCCAACAAGGGCAAGGGCATCTGCAAGCTTGCCGCCATTCTGCTGGGCATGATCGCCGGGTATATTGTCGCCGCTGTGTTTGGCATGGTAGATCTCTCTGAGGTGAGAGACGCGGCGTGGTTCTCCCTTCCCCAATTCATGCATTTCGGCATCAAGTTTGAGTTCTCGGCCTGCATCGCGCTTGCACTGCTGTTCGCCATCAACGCGATCCAGGCGATCGGCGATTTGACCGCCACCACGGTGGGAGGCTTGAACCGGGAGCCCACGGACCAAGAGCTGCAGGGCGGTATTGTTACCTATGGCCTGACCAATGTGCTGTCGGCATTTTTCGGCAGCCTGCCAACAGCGACCTATTCGCAAAATGTAGGTATTGTTACTACAAATAAGGTCGTTAATCGGGTGGTTTTTGCTTTGGCCGGCGGATTTTTGCTGCTTGCGGGTCTGATTCCTAAATTTTCAGCTATTTTAACGACGATTCCGCAATGCGTGCTGGGTGGAGCGACCATCACTGTATTTTCCACCATCGCTATGACCGGCATGAAGCTGATCGCGTCCGAAACCATCTCCCCCCGCAATACTACCATTGTAGGGCTGTCGGCTGCGTTGGGCGTTGGTATCTCTCAATCCTCGTCTGCGTTGAGCCAGTTCCCGGAGAGCATTACGATCATTTTCGGTAAGACGCCGGTGGTCATTGCCACAATTATGGCAGTTCTGCTGAACCTGATCCTGCCTCAGGAAAACAAGGATCAATAAACCGATCATCCTGTTTTTAGGGATCGCTTTGATAAGACCCGTGGACTTTTGAAATCGGCACTTTTGCAGGTGTCTGCCATATAGCAATAGATGGCAGACACCTGTGTTATTACATTTCACTCAGTGCGTAACGGAGAACAGCATACTATAGCTTGCGTTCAAAGAAGCCTTGCCAGACCGTATTTCTACCATAACTGAGAAAGTTTTATTTTTCCTCATCGGCAGAAGCTCCTATTGAACGACTCGCCCAGCGAGTAGTTTTCGGTATAAAGCTTCATGCAAGAGCAGCGCACCACGAACATGCACAAATGCCAGTGCATGAAGCTTTCGTGCATCATTTCCGGTTGCCTCGCAGGGGCAAGGAAATGGCACATTTCTTATTTTGCTATGCAAAAGCGGATGCACGCCAGAGGCGTGCATCCGCTTTTTTCAGTATTCAACTGTGCTTCTCTCCGTTGGACAACTATGATGCGCTGTTCTGCTGATAGCTCTTGCCCTAACGTCACGCTGCGTTCATTCAGAAAAACGGAACGAACATTCCGGAGGACTGCTGGGCTTCGTCGATGTGCATATCGGGATTGATCTGATCCAGCCAAGGGATCATGTCCAGAAGATTCTGGATCACAAGGTCGGGCTTTTCCGCATCCGGTGCCGTTGCCGCGTCTTTTTGAGCAGAGAGGGCGGAAACGATCTGAACGGCTTTGCCGAAGCCCGCCTGCTTGGCGCCGATGATGTCGCGGGAGATCGTATCGCCCACATACACGCAGTTCTCGGCAGTGGTCTGCATCTGCCGCAGAGAAATGCGGAAGATCTCCGGATGGGGCTTGCGATAGCCGGTCACGCTGGAAACCGTCACATCCTCCATGCAGCCCCGGATGCCATACTCCTCCAGCATGTTGAACACGTTGTAAAGGGAGGCATTGTTGGAAATGATGCCGATATGGTAGCCGCGGGCCTTCAGCGCTTCCAGCGTTTCCAGAACGTCGCCCCGCAGCTCCCGGTGGTAATAGGTCACCTCCCAGAGATTGGCCAGTTCCTCCGTAATGGGGATCAGCTTTTCCCGATCGAAACCAAATTCTTTCAGATAGTAATCCGGCCAGATCTCCTCCGGCTTCTTCTCCAATTCCAGGCCCTCGCTCCAGCGCTTGTATTCTTTCAGGCCAGCCATGACCCGGCGGTCAAACTCCTCCGGGCTGCATCCCGGCTCCAGGCCGTGCGCCTGCAGGGTTTTCTGCAGCGCATCCATGGCCTTCGCCTGGGTCTCCTGATTGTTCCAGATGTCCTCTAATGTGCCGCCCATATCGAATAAAACGGTATTCAGCATTGGTGGGTCCTCCTTACCGGTCATTATTATGATTCATCGTCATCGTCTTCGTAAAACAGCATGGCCTCATCCTGGGCGTTATGGAACGCACCGGGAGCCGTTCCGGAGCTTTCCTGGCCAAACAGGGCCTCTGTGGGGGATATATCCGGCTCCGGCGTCTGGACCGGATCGGATACCGGCTTTGCGGCGGGCTTCTTTTTCTGCTCCTGTTCCACAGCCTCTTTCAGCTCCTCCGAGATGGTCTTTCTGACGAAATACTCGGGATGCGCCTTCCGCAGCCTTCGGTAGATGGGCCAGCTGACGGCGTTGCCAAGCAGCACCGGCGGCAGGCCGACCTTCAGAAACAGGCGCAGCATAGAGCCTCTCGTCTCCTGCGGCAGCATCCACGCCGCTGCGCAGAACATCAGCAGGATCACAGCCAGTCCGGCAAAGCCGTAGGGCACCACCCGCTTGTCCTTCAACAGGAATAACAGGCAGCAGAGCAGCGTGCTGATGACCGTAATGATGATGGTGTGAAGCATGGAGGTGATCGTTTTGCCGCCGAAGGAAACGGCCCGGTACAGCGGTCCCGCCAGAAGCGCGGCTGTACAGAAGTAAACGGCCAGATCCAACAGGGCCGCACCGCACGCCGCCAGCGCAATGGGGCTTTTTCTGCGGCCATGCTTGTCGATAAAGAAGCTCATAGATACCTCGCAGTTTTGAAAATGAAGCGGAGAGCCTGCGCTCTCTTCGTCCTAAAAAGCTTTTGGGATGAAGAGAGCGGCGGACGATCGTCCGCCGCTCTTGCTTACATACAGTCAGCGGATGGAAGGACCGATCAGCCCAACATCTGCCAGAAATCGCGGACGGTGTTGTAATTCACAAAGATCTCGTTGGCGTCAAAGGGAGCAACGTTGATCTCGGAGAAGGGAGTGGAGCCCTCGGCGGGTTCGATGTCATCGCGGACAGGCCAGCCGCCCAGAGTGTTGAAGGGCTTGTAACCAGAGGTGTCACCGTCGATGCCGCCCATCATGAAGCGGATCAGCAGCTTGGCGGCGGCAGGATGCTCGCAGCCTTCCACAACGTACAGGGTGTTGACAGCGGGGATACCGGTGTCAGGCTCCAGATTCACGGGAGCGAAGACCCAGCCGTTATCGGCGGCCTTGCGGAGCTTGGAGGAAGCGCAGAAGCCAACGGGGGGATCCTTCTGGCCGGGGGTACCGACAGCCTCGGCGATCGCGTCGGAGGAGGCGGTGAAGATCGGTTCGTTGGCGTGCAGACGCTTCAGGAACTCATAACCGGCGTTCTCGCAGCCGTCGGACAGCTTCAGCTCTTCGCCGTACAGGGCCTTATAAGCCTCGGCCAGACGGTTCGGCTCCTCGCCTACGCAGAAGCCGGTGATCCAGGAGCCCCAGGACAGGTTATCCAGAGGATTCTGCATCATGATCTTGCCCTTCCACTGGGGCTCGGTCAGCTGCCAGATGTTGGTGATGGGAGAACCGTCGGGATAAGCCTCCGTGTTGTAGAACAGCTGGGTCAGCTCAATGTACAGGGGCGTGGCGGTCGCAGTGTAGCTGGGGTCGATGTGGGCGAAGATGTCAGCAGGCTGATAGTTGTAGAACGTCTTGTTGGCCACATACATGTTCCACATGGAGCCGTCCTGGTCCTTGATGTGGACAACGTCGGCTACATGCTGGCCGGCATCGTACTCACGGGTGACCTTCTCCAGCAGCTCGTTGGTGGAGATGTCGAAGGGAACGCAGTCAATGCCGGGATACTTTTCCTCGAAAGCGGCCTCCACCTTGGTGCATCTGGAGGAGATGGAGTACAGGGTCACGGTGCCGCCCTCATCAAGGGCCTTCTGATACAGCTCCTCATCGGTTTCCTCGGTGTTGTAGATCTGAGAAGCTTCTTCCCAGGGGGTCAGCTGGGTTTCCGCAGGGGGAGTGCCGGGGTCGGTGGTGTCGCCGGACGTGTCGGCTTTCTTTCCGCAGCCGACCAGGCTCAGCATCATCGTGCCAGCCAACAGTGCCGCCAGGAGCTTTTTGCGCTTCAACATGTTCTTTTCCTCCAAATCAGATTTTTATTTTCGCGGACTCTGCCGCAGTGGTACAAATTTACACGCAGTATTTGATCAGATTCTCGCTCTTGGTCTCGAAAACGTTGACCTTCTTGGGATTGAAGCCCAGATACA
>ERZ856578.1692-NODE-1692-length-40152-cov-4.409308_pt1 | contig 40152 bp, 62 predicted proteins | sample MGYA00514384_ERZ856578 | MGnify/ENA primary metagenome ERZ856578 (study PRJEB29103, sample SAMN06111958) | human gut metagenome | biome: human gut; feature: ankylosing spondylitis patient; material: healthy_person | host: Homo sapiens | place: China:Hangzhou...
CGTATGCATTATCCAAAATATATACCAACTCAAAATATAACAGCACTTGGACCGGCTGGTCAGAATTGGCTTCAAAGGATGATTTACCAAATATTTTCACAACTACATTAGGCACATCCAATCAAGAAAGCAATCATGCTACAACCATAAAAAGATTATGTAATAGCTTTCCAGAAAGACAGGTATTTGCCTGTAATTTAGTTGATTCTAATAATTTCTGCGTATTCGGCTTTACATACGGTAATCATAAATACGGAGCTGTGTTATATTTAGCTTTTAACAGTTGTGGGATCGTAAAATGTATTAACGGCAATTTTAGCGATACGGAGTTATGATACTATCTATTTAAGACGTATTGCAATTAAATATCCAATGTAGTTATATGTTGCATTATCGTATCCATACCCATTAATAGAGACCGTAAAGTCCTTTTTCAAGGACATGATTGCTGCCGTCATACAGCCACCACCATTAGATCCAGTTGTTCGCATTTGACTTAATCCAAATGTAGTTCCGTATTCATTAGATGGGGCGCTAAGGCTCGCCGATATCAACGATACACTTGTATCGACTTGCGTGGATCCCAGTATCAGATATGTATGTCCCGCGGGGAGGTTTAAACTTGTAATGTTAATATTACTTCTATAAACAGCAGCTTTTGTTCCGTATGTGGTGAGGAAAACGCCTAAATCATCCTTTGTGGCAGTCTCTTCCCATGTAATATCAGTGGCATTATTAACTTGCGCTCCACCATAAAGCCTGCCCTTTGAATTTACAGCAATATAATAAACATCTCCAGATGCAGTACCTTTTTTATTATCCGCGCTTCCAAGGACATACGAAAAATTTGGAAGTCCATATGGTGCGCCAGAAGTTTTTTCTGCATACGGAGGATTTCTATTACTCAAATTGTTATTTGTGGTATTCAAATCACTATACAATTGAGTGTACAGATCTTTCAGGACCTTTCCCTGCGCCGCCGAAAGCGGGAGCCCAGCGTTGTCCGTCACGCAGTTGTTGACGATCTGACCGGCGTGCAACACGAACTGCAGTCCGGCCTTAAGATTACGCAGCGTAGTAGCTAACTTATTCCCGGATAAAAACTTAGATAAAAAATCAGGGAAGTTTTTGATCCCTTCCACACTTCCAGAGTCATCAAACTCTGACAGAGCTTCCTCCACCTTATCCATATTATCCGAAATATCTTCTTTCACATCATAGAAATCATTCGGATCTGGTTTTAAAAAACCGTATTTTTCTGTTGTTGTTGACATATAATCTCCTACCTTTCTGGAAGATCACTATTCATCAGTGACCCGTGCATATATGAGGATAATTCTCCGTGTCTAAATTTACCCAGATATGCATGTGTATTGAATTTTGTCTTAAAAATTGTTGATGTTCTCAGTTCTTCATGCGTGTATTTAGATAAATCAGCATGCGTATATGTCCGAAATGCCCTATGCCTGTTAAAAATAATTTCTACATATACAACCATATCCGCAGGAGCCATTGCTCTCATTAGATCATAAATATATGCACTTTTTGATATCGCTTCAAGCATCAGACTTACTTTCAGAGTTTTCTCAGTTCTGTTAATTTGCAACTTATAATAAGTTTCACCTATCATTGCGTCCAAAATTTCTTTGAACCTTTTTTCTGTATATGGGCGGCTCGATGCCCAACGTCCTTTGATGTTTCTCCTTCTATCTTCTGGCGTTTCTTCTCCAGTCAACCTTATACAAAGTATTTTTTCCCAATATGCGCATTCATCATCACTCATTCCATCAAAATGTCGGCACTCTTGCAATTTGCCAATATCTTTCCATACTAAGCGCAATTCTGTATCATAAACCTTAGCAATGCGTTTAAACTCTTCAATGCTGCTAATATGGTCCGGAAAATACAAAAGCGTATTTGGTGCCAAAATTTCGTTCATTTTGCATTCACCTCACCAATCGTAGGTATCTGATTCCAATCGAGGATAAGATTTTCTGCTGTATCGTTTAATGTAACCTCTGAAATATCAACGATACCCGTGACATTCAATACGGCAGCCTGTAATTTCGATATATACACAATCGTTTTCGTTGAAATATCTCCGTTTTTCCATTCTGATGCAATCATTTTCAGATACTCTGCAATTTTTTCTCTTACAGCCATTTTTACATTCGCCCAGTTGTATCCAGACATATAGGTAAATTTAGCACTTACATTTACCTTTACTCCTTCCACAGAGGAAACTGTAACTGTGTGATCAATTGGTGCAAACCCATACCCAGTACCTTTTTCTTCTGGAACTGCTGCATTTTGAATTTGTTTTATCAGGTACTCAGAACAAATGCCATATTCTGAACTGAGCACCACTATACGCACTGTGCCAGGACCGTTCCAAACAGGTTCAATTTTACAACCACCCACACCTGCAATCGCATTCACATTTTCTTTATACTGTGCAATATTCCCGCCAAATGATTCCGTCGTAAAACTCTGCAAATATCGCGCATACAGTGCATCTCTGGTCTCCTCACCCTCGCCATTAATCAGTACCTCCGCGATCTCCGCTTTTTCCAGCCCATCAACATAATCAATTGCCGTAAGCTCTCCCGTGAGGTTATTTGCTCCGGATCCGGTCTCCTCACATATTGCTTTGTATGTATAAAGATTTGCGTTAATCGCCTCGATCACACGGTAATGGTATGATTTCAAAGAAAACCGGCTGCCGATTGGAAGTTTGCAGTTTGCCTTCACCGAAACATATGCACTCGTTGCCGTCTTCCGGTAAATGCCGCGGTCCTTCGCGATCTTTACCAGTTCGTCGAGATCGGCTGTGTCAGCATGTGACTGTTCATACAGATAGTTCAGCTGGATGTAAATCTTCTGGATCTCATAGGACAGCGCCGCAAGCGCATTGTAAAGGAGATATCCCTCACTCATCTGCACTCCCGTTCCTGCTCCTGCTTCCTTTTTTGCCTCTGTTAAAATGGCTTCAAATGTCTTATCCTCATACACTCTGCTCCACCTCCATCTCTCCAAATCGTGTTATAACCCGGAAGGAAATGTGCATCTGATCGTCCTTCCGCTCTACATTGAAATCTGTAACATCCGATATATACGGATTCACAAGCATCGCTGACCGGATCTCATCCTCACAGTCCGTCTGTAAAAATTCTCTTGAAACCGCACGTCCAATGTACTGTTCCATATCCGCACCGTAGTCCCATGAATAGATCGGGTATCGAAAGCGCTGCGTCTGCAGACAGCACCAGATCCATACTTTGATAGCTTCTTTACCTTCCACTATTTGACCTGTTAGCTGCCCCGTAGAGAAGTTTATCCCGTACTCTTTTGGAATTGTCTGTGACGTCCCTGAATCTGTCTTCTGAGACATCTGCGACGCGTAGAATGAAGGTAAAATACTCATACACTCACCATCTTTCCAAGCACCAGATACTGCGTATCACTTATGCGATAAACAGCAACCATATCTCCAGTCTTCAATGCCGGAAGATAGCTTGACTGATCCTGTAATGCGCCCCCGGCCGGACACTTCCCTGCAACATTTATCGCAATCTTAGATAAAAGCCTGTCGCTGAACAAAAGATCTTCTGAAGATAATTCCAACTTTCCGATGCGGCAGGACGTGGGGCCTGTCATTTCCGCAAGCTGGATCTGGCCATTCATTTCTTTCCCTGATTTTTCATTGTCCGGTGCCACGATATCTAATAACTCAGCTTCCCATCCCACACATATCATCCTTTCCTGTTTGTTGTTTTCTTCACCTTTTTCTGCGTAACTTCCTTTGTTTCAACTTCAGACATGATTGCTTCAAACTTCAAAGTCAGATCCATCTTGTGAATCCCATTTGACCAGGTATGCTTATCCGAAGCGATCCAATAACGTCCCGACAGCCCTGTTGCGCCATCCGTCACTGCCACGTAATAGCAGGAAATACAATTGATATCTCCAACTGCTGAGATCTTAATGGTCTGTGTCGGCGTTGTCTTGAGCTTTGCTGTCGCGGCCGTCACCGCATCCACACCCTTTTCCTGCTTATAGATTGATTGGAACACACCGAAGCTGCTGATGGAATCCTCATCCTTCACTTCTCCAATCTGTTTTCCTTTGCTGTCCAGAATCTTGATCCGGTTCTTTGTCTCCTCCATCGTTTCCTGAATGTCGGATTCAAAAATATTTTCCTGATCTGAAAGTGTGAATTTAGAAACGATCCATTCAGACTTGTAGACTCCCAGTCCTCTCTTGTAGATCATGGCAAAATACTTATCACCAGAGATCTTATGTGCCTTCGTATATCCGGCCATGATGATGTCATACAATCTCATTTCATCGCAGATCATGGATTTTATATTGATACCGGTCGGATACAGGTATCGAATCGGTATCTGTGCATCCGCGCAGATCTCTGTTGCGATTGCTTCTGCGGTGATATTTTTAAAATTTTTTTGATCCGTCGACTCCAGAAGATTCTTCATCATGTCCATCGCTGAAAACGTGATCGATCCTGTCTGACTGGACCTCTCAATCCCGGATATCTGTCCATAAAAGACTTCACCTTCCCGGTCATCCGTCAGAGAAACAAAGTCTCCGGTCTCCACCTCCGGAAGCTTCATTGTGTCATCATACGGAGCATTTAAGTATTCAAACTCAAAATTTCTCGCTACTTCTGACGCGGATCCCGACCAGGAATACGCTGCACAGGCATTCGTGATGTCATACTGGATATTCTGTTTGGGCTTGATCAACTTTACGATCATCTGGCATCTCCTATCCTGGAATCGTTAATATCTGCCCCGGCTTGATCAGATTGGGATTGCTGCCGATCACAGACTTATTTGCTTCATACAATTTCTGCCAGGATGCGGATCCTGTCATTCTTCTGGCAATTGCACTGAGACAGTCGCCTTTCTTCACCGTGTAGGTCTTTCCCTGCGCTTCAGGCTGTGCTCTGGCAACACCGGTCTCATCCACCGTCGTCCCGGAATCCAGTGAGGATAACGTCACAACAGCCGACGCTGTGACCACAACAGGTCGGTGCTCCTTCAATGTAATCGAAAAATTGATATCTCCTGTCGCGTCATTCTCTCCCCAACTGAAGCTTTCCACCCGGCACGGAAAGTTTATTGGTGTATCGGTAATAATCAATTTAGGCGGTGTTCCATCCCGAAGCTCCTCGATCGTTTCCACGCATTTCTTCGGTGTCATCAGGTTTCGGTATGAGCAGTACGTATCGTAATATTTCGGAAAGAAAGAGGAAAACGAAATCGTCCTCAATTTTCGTTTTCCTCCCAAGTCAACCTCACCCAAAGCATTAACCGTCACAGACTCATTTCCGCCGTCAGAGCTCACCGTGTACTCAGCAGGGATCACAGGAAACTGAAACCATTTTGAACTTCCTTTAAGCCATATCTGCAGCATAGCTGTAACCTCCTCTGTTCTCCGATGACTTCCGGATCTTCTGGACAAGGCAATCACCGATCCGGTCAATATCTGCTTCTTCTCTCACGATGATCTGGTCCGCAAGTTTCGGAATGTTGATCATCTGGCTCTGTCCGCCTTTTGCCATCCGCATCGACACATCGTGTGGATAGATCCTGGTACCCCGCGGAAGATCCAGAATCTCACCACCGCGCTCATGAACCTGTACCAGCCCGCCACGCCAGGAACGATCCCCAATCGCACGTCCCGGAATCGTCGTCGCTGATGTCGTTGATGAACTGCCTTTTCCAACGCTACTGAGTCCTTTGATACCATCAACAATTCCTTTGATTCCGTTGACAAGCCCCTGTATCACACCAGTGATCGTATTGACAATACCACTGAAAATCCCTGCGATTCCGTTCCATGCTGTTTCCCAGTCTCCGGTAAACACTCCTGTCAGGAATGTCGTAATACCTTTGATCGTCTCAATGATTCCTGAAACGATCGTAATTACTCCGGAGAGCAGTCCCGCAAACGCTGAGATCGCAACTCCACAGGCACCAGCCACCGCCGTTCCGAACACATCCGCAACAACAGGGGCAAATTCTTTCACTGTTTCCAGGACAAGCTGCAAGGTAGCTTTTAATTGTGAAAAGCTTTCCTTCAGCTTTTCAAACGTGGGCGATGAAGCATTGATTCCAGCTTTAAACACATCAAAATGCGTAATGATTGAAACCAGAATAACCGCCAGAGCGGCTAAAATTGCTAGGACAACCGCTATCGGTGACGTCAGCGCCGCTGTTGCCGCCTTGGCAAGCCCGATTCCACTATGTAACTTTGTGAAGCCTCCGGCCGCCTTGGATGCAATGCCAATCATGCGGTTGATTCCTACCCCCGCGGAACCAATGGTACTCACAAGCTTACCAAACAGTGCGATTCCAGGTCCGATGACAGCGATAACAGCCAGCCATCGCACGATCTGCGTCTGTTGTGCTGCATCCATGTTATTAAACGCATCTAAAAGATTTGTCACCTTTTCGACACAAGGTGTCACAGCATTTGCAACTGTATCTCCGACTGTATATTTGAATACATCAAACGATGATTTCATTTTCTCAACCGCGCCGCCAGGACCCGACAGCAATGCGTTCGCCATCTCATTGGCAGCATTCCCGGAGTCTTCCAGTCCCTGGGAATATTTCGCAAACGTATCCGGAGACTGTTCGATTAAGGTAAGCCATTTACCCATCTGGTTCTTTCCGAAGATTGCAGACGCCGCCGACATCTTCTCCTGATCCGTCAAGCCAGCAAAAGAATCATGCAATTTCTTCTGCATCGTCAGCATGTCATCCATCTTTCCAGTCGAGTCAAAGAAACTGAGTCCCAGTTCCTTCATGGCAGCTCTGCCATCTGCCGCCGGTGATGCCAGTCTTGCAAGTCCTGTTTTTAGTGCTGTGGCACCTTCTGATCCAGAAATTCCGGCATCGCCGAAAACGTCTGTGACAACCGCTAGATCTTTAAATGACCAGCCGACAGAATCCAGCATCGGACCGGCCGTCGACATGGCATCAAACAGATCCTGCACCGTCGTATTCGCCTGTGCCTGCGCTTTTGCAAGCATATTGGTCGCATCATTCGCTTTTAATTCCTGGTCTGAAAAGATTTTTAGAGCATTTCCAACGCCGCCAGTTACAATAGACAGATCTGTCGCAGTTCCGGCTGCAAGATCCATTGCCGGTGCGATCATATCTGCAGCTTCTGCGGCTTTGAATCCCTGCCTTGCATAATTCAGGGCCGCATCAGCGGCATCCTGCATGCCGTACACGGAATTTGACGCTGCTGATTTAATGGAACCTTCCAGGACCTTTGCCTCTGCGTCTGTAGATCCCATCGTCTGTTGTACTAATTTCAGGGATTTATCAACCTCACCAAATTCTGACGCCGACGCAACGCCCAGCCCAACAAGCGGTGCCGTAACAGCTGCTGTCATCTTCGTTCCGACGCCGGTAATTCCTTCCCCGACCTTTTCTACACTCTTCCAAGCATTCTGTGCCTTTTTTGTTCCAGCCGTTAGTGTTCCAATCGTTTTATTAAAGGAGGACGTAAAGTTATCGATTAGATTAAAGCGTACATCAACATCTTTCTTTGCCATATCGTCCTCCTTTCATCAAAGATTGTGTTTCTCGATCAAACGATTGATCTTCTCCTGCATCATCTTTGGATATTTATCCTGGTATTCCTGCCGGGTCTGCTCCGCGTAATGCTTCCCTGGAACAAATCCTCCCGTAAAATGTCCATGAAAGTCGTATTTCGCATGTCCATTTTCAACGAGATGAAAGTGCGGAGCACGGTTCGTACTTGTCACAAAAGAACTTGTCCCTTCCTTTGCTCCCTGGATCTTCCACTTCTTGATTTTGTCGCTGTAGCTTCCCGGCATCTTCGCGTTTACATCCTCATTGAAGCTCTCAGCTACCTCAAACAGCGCATCGGATGCTGCCTTTGGACATTCTGCTACCAATTTCTTCATGCCCTCCACAAGCTCGTCTGCACCGTCAATTTCAAGTCTCAGCATCCTATCACCTCTCCATCTCATCCCTCAGACTCCGATAATATTCTGCCTCTTCCTCAACGAATGCCCGGATCACCCGCTTGTCCGATTCATGTGCGTCAAAAAAAACTGACGGCGGCCAGTTGTGATTGCAAAACAGGTAATACATCAACTGGAAATTGCCGTCAGTATCGATCAGTTTTTTATCTCTTCGAGGTCCTCATCCTCATCGTCTCCGAATCCGGATAAATCTGCCACTTCCTGGAAGATCTTCGTGAGTTCTCCGCCCGGAAATAAGGTCTTTGCAAGGTCGATCGGAGAAGCAGCACCAAAATGTACCTGCAGTTCCTTATCCTTTAAGGATGGACTCTGCATTGCCTCCACAACGATCAGTGCCTGGGCCCTGTATGTCTTGGAAACGTCCACATTTCCCTTTTTATTGGTTGCTGTCGCAAGAAGATCCATGTAGGTGTCTCCTGCCAGCGCCTTAATTTCTACCGTTACATCCTGTCCCATAAGCTGGGATAAGCGGTTCGCTTTAATGTCCTTTACCGGTACCTCGGCAACCTTCTCGCGGTCCAGTCTCATAAGCATATCAATTGATAATTTTTCCATAATTTTCTCCTCCTACGCGATAATTACATCCAGTAACTCATAGTTCTCATATGTAAATGAGATGGTTTCCTCTGTGATCTTGCCGTTTTCCCAGTCCATCAGCGTCAGCTCATCCAGTTTGCAGCCGTACAGGGCAACTCTTTCCGCACCCAATGCATCCGGATCTTCCAGCTTTATAATGATCTTATAGCTTGGAGTCCTGCCTCTCTTGATAGTATCCGATGCCTTTTTGGCAACGTTACTGCGGACATGATTCACTTTGATCGAACCCTTTCCTTCCGCTTTGATCAGCTTTTTACCAACCATCAGGCAACGCGCCCGCTTCACATCATCGTATGTCAGCGATACTTTCGCCTGTCCTGATACAACTTCCGCTAAATAGTCGTCATCAAACCAGACTTCTCCATAGGTTCCGTTGATCATCTGATTTGCAGTATATGTCTTTACCATTTCTTATCACCTCCATCATACATTGATCGTAAGACTTACGTCCTCGATCGCATCTAACAGTACAACGGTTGCGCGGAGAAACACATGGGATCCGGTGTTGGCTACCTTTACCTCATCATCTGAAAGATCCGCCGGCTTCTTTGTCTCCCCATTCACCGTCACGTCTTTCCCCAGGCTCTCCAGATAAGTTCTCTGAGTCTGGATATCGATCTCCGCTGTTCCGGACTCGATAATGCCGTCATTGACAAGTGTCTGGAAGTAACCGTTGATCGCTGTGATCAACAGACACTTGTTATCATAGCTGTTCGCGTATTTTCCGATATAGCTGTCCTGGATCGTTGTCTGAATATCTGACTTGATCATATCCATATCTTCCACGAGCTTCACTTTTTTGAAGGAATCTCCCTTGACCCCTGTCGTGGTCACGAAAGAGGTGACGGCCCGATCCAGCTTTACCTTTTCCCCGTCCCAGAATCCCAGAAGTTTTCCAGCTCCAACCGCTGTATTTCTCGCCTCCGGATCCAGACGTTCCACATCATCGAAATCTTTTAAAGGTGCATATGTGGCCGCGATCGTCACATCGGTGCCTGCAAGAATTCCTGCAATCCTCGGAGTTCCCTGCTCCGCTGTATAGGTCTTTCTGGTGATCGTAACAGTATTATCCCCGTTATCGCTCGTCTCGTCCTTGTAAAGCTTGGATGTCCAGTTGATAATACCTTCGCAGTCCGCCGAATCCGCACTCGGCAGCACTGCTTTGATCATAAAGTTATTGTTATCGCGCTGGGATTTCACCCAGGAAACGATATCTTCTATCTTTCCATCCGTCTCAACGGTCGGAATTGCCATCCACTGGAAAGTCTCTGTCTCAAAATACTTCATCATAGCTGTATAAAGCTCACCGGTCTTTTCGGAAGTCGTCGGCATAACATACACAAGCACCTTTAACGGTGCCTTACTATATCCCTTCAGAGCATCTTTGATATACTGCTGGTTTGCGTCCGATATACTTGTCGGCACATCAGACACGTCACGCACGGTATAAGTATCCGGTGTCTCTGTCACGCTGGCATCTCTGAGTACCAGCGCAACGATTCCTCTTGAACCACGTTCGATCAGGCTGGCCGCCTTCTCAATAAACGTAATAGAAATACTTGGCGATGTTAATTTTGCCATCTTAGTCTCCTTTCACTGTCATTTCCGTGTGTAAATGTTCCATCAGCTCCTCGGCCTCCGGTCTCTGTGTATCTTCCCACCAGTCCAGAGCAAAGGAGATCTGCAAAATATTGTTCTTTTCCCCGATATACTCATGGCCATATCGGAGCACAAGAAGCTCCCTTCTGCCGATCCGGATCGTCATGCCGAGAAGCTCCCCGATTTCTTCCGCTTTCTCCAGATTGTCCATCTGATCCGGAGTTCTCTGCATATAGGTGATCAGAACGGAACAGCCCTTATGCAGCATATTTTTTGTCACATGCTCAGCTCCTACGGGAACACATTCCACAAAAAAATACGGGGGAACGGCTTGATCCACCGTATCATTCCCATATCTTGTGATTTCCGGATATTTCGTTTTTAAAAGTCCATTGACTGTGCGGATCACGCCCGCATAGGAAACATCAGCCATGATCCGCCTCCTTCACTGCATGGTCCTTTGATTCCGTACACATGAGTTCCAGATAATAATTGTCTTCCAGAGGATTCGTGATGTAATTAATCTGGAACTGTCTGCCCCGGAAAAGGATCACATCTTTTTCCGTGACATCCGTGCGCCGGATCGTCACCTTGTACATCAGGTCATTTACACTTTTGTAATATTCAAGCTGTTCTTTTCCCCGGACCGGCCGGAGCTCTGCCCAACAGGTTTTCAACGGAGCGAGTTCATACACGGTGTTTCCAAGTTTATCTTCCGCAGCCTGATACCGCATGATCGTCACCCGATGCTTCAGACGTCCCGGATTGATTCCTTTTACCAGACTCATGTCTCCGTCTCCTCCTTCTTGAGCTCATATTTCATCCGGAGCTGCAGGATGATGGACTGGAAGGTATACTCGATCCGCTTCTTTGTCTGCTGCTCAGACTGCATCAGTTCCCGGTTGTCATACATATTCTGAACAATCGCGGCCAGAAGCACCTGGGCCGTCGGGTCCGTGTTGTCATATGCTCCTACCGCAGATCTGATATATTCCTCTCCGGCAGCCATCATCGTATTAAGCAGACCGTCTTCCTCATCCCCATCGATCCGGAGATAAATTTTGATATCTTCCAGTTTCATCCGTTACCTCTCTTTACGCTCCGGCTACCGTCGCATCATCAATCGTGACAACACCGTTTACAAATGCCTTTGCATCCTTTGTACGGACATCCATTCTCAGAATTCCGCGGAAAAGAGTCATATCCTGCTCATAAGCGTTAAATCCTGTCACAGATGCGGTATTGGAGGCCAGGATAGAAAGTTCCTGACGGTCAAAGACCTTAACCCCTTCCTTCAGATCACCGCAGATCATCGGAATTCCTCTCTTCTTCGCTGTTGTTTCATCGGACTTCAGGATGGAATTCGGAACGACAACCAACGGGATATTTCTTGTTCCAACCGCAAGCATCTGTTTGATCGGGGATGTCTGATCCGCATTCTGCTTTAACAGATATCTGCCGTTGGTATCCTTTAACGTATCCATCCAGTTTAAACCATCATCGTTGGTGACGATCTTGGAAGTATCCTTAAAGGCAGAACCGAGAGTCACATTGATAAGTTTCTTGATTCCATCAAGATTTGCCAGTTCTGTGGCGCTCTTACTCTTCATAATGTTAAGGATCAGGCGGTTTCTTGTCGCGATATCCTGTTCCCCTAACCACCGGATCAATGTATTCGCGATATTCGCATCAGAATCCGCAAGCAACTCATTTGTCACCGGCAGCCATCCAGCATACTTCTTAATCGTATACTCAATAACTTCGAAACTTGGTCCGGCAATACCGGAAATTTTTCCGCCCTCAGAGACTTCCGCAAAGCCTTCATAATCAGCTCTTGACTGGTAGGTGCGGCGTCCGCTCTCGGTTGTTACGGTTTCTGTATCAACGAGAGACTGCAAGGAAAAATTTTCTTCTCTGTAACGGTTGATCTCGGTACGGATATCATCCGGAACGGTATATCCGCCGTCCGCTTTCGTTCCTTCCTTATTTGCATTCGCCGCGTCTTTAAAATAATGACGGGCAGCATCTGCAAACTCGTGGATCGCTTTGTTGTAATTTACATTGACGTTCTTAAGTCCGCCCTTGTTTGTCGGTTCCCCTCCTCCCGGCTCATTTCCGCTGCCGTCATCTCCACCGGCCGGATCCGGATCCTCGATATCCTTTAACAGGTCAAATTTGTCCTGAAGATCCTGCAGCTCCTTCTTCGCTGCCTTTGCTTCCTCCAGCTTTCCGGCGTTTGCGAGATCGATCACTGTCTGCTTCTGTGCATTGATCTGATCTAACAGTGCAAGTAACTTCTTATTCATGCTCTTTCTCCTTTCACACCCCGTATTTATCGAGGTCCTTTAACAAGTTTTCTTTTTCTTCTTCAGCAGCTTTTTCTTTTGCCTTTGCTGCCCGAAATTCTGCTGCCATTTCAGGCGTCACTGCCATCATACCGGACGCATTGGTCAGCGCCGATGTTTCTTCTGAGATCGCATCAACAAAGCCAAGCTCCACTGCTCTCTCAGCAGTCAGCCATGTTTCCTCGTTCATGAGCTGTAAGATTTCTTCTTTCGACCGACCAGTTTTCAATACATAGGCATTCGCAAGCGCCTCATCATAAGTCCGGAGGATGTCAGCCATCTTCTCCATATCCTGATGGTTTCCAGATACTCTGCTGGTGGATACGCAGTGGATCATCAGCATTCCGATCGGTGAGATCGTACAAGGTCCTGCCATTGCGATCACCGAGGCTGCCGACGCCGCATAGGACTCCACCTCAATGTCAACGTCCTTCCGGCCGCGGAGCATCGTATACATTTCCTGTCCGGCAAAGACTTCTCCGCCTCCGGAATTGATCTTCACCTGCAGCCGGTCCCCCTTCGGCAGCTCCGCAAGCGCCTTCTGGACATCTCCCGGCGTGGAGCACTCGATTCCAAACCAGTCATAGATCTCCTTCCAGTCGTTCCCAACAATATCTCCATTGATTTTTAAGATCATTTTCCTTCATCTCCTCCTTTCCCCACACCATAAGCGGCTCCAACGGACTCCAATGGTACATAGTTTCCATTGACGATCAGCTGATCTCCACCTTCAAGAGATGGCAAATCCAGAAAATGTCTTCCCTCATTCGGCGTGTAAATCCCATTCTGGACTCCCGATGTGATCGTTTTCATCTGTGTTTCCGCATTCGTCCGGAGCAAAACACGCTCATTGAACTTATACAGGAATCCATCCCCCCGCTGCTTATCCGTCAGGCACTTATAATTGATCTCCTGCTCGTACATCGTGAGCCGGAACAGCATGGTATCTACTAAAAAAGCCAGCTGCTGCGTTTCTGAATTCGCATAGCTGGACTTTTCATAGTCGTTGATCTGATTTGGTTTTACTCCAAATGCCGCCGCGATCTGCAACGCCGTATATTTTCGGAGTTCATAATACTGTGCATCCGTCAGTTTATAGGTCAATGGCTGCAATGTCATTCCCACAGGAAGCGGTACGACCTTTCCGGCATTCTTTGCGCCGGTGAGAAGATCATTGTATTCCTTCTGAAGTTTTGTCCGTAATGTTTTGTCGAGATCGCCGGTATACTGCAGCACGCTGGATGCCGTTAAGCCGCCTGCATACATCCTGTTAAGATATGACTGTGAGTTTCCGGCACCTGTAACCGTATCTTTCAGGATCTCACGCACGGATTTTCCCATAATGCCGTCCCAGGTCAGCCAGGTCTTGAAATGCAGAACGCTGTCCTGCCGGAACGTATAGGTCTTTCCTGTTTTCGGATCTGAATAACGGTAATAGAGCTGTCCCTTTTCCCCAAAGACGCCAGCATCATCCATCAGGACATCCACACAGTCTGACTGCATCGGCCAGAATGCCCGGACTACATATTCCCCTCCGAATTTCTTCCGCTTAAATTCGGTCTGCATCCAAACATATGCGTTTCCATAGTGCTGGCAGTTTGCTTCGATCGTCGCCCAGAAGGTCGCCGGTGTCATGATCGAGTTCGGCCGGTACATCAGAAGGTCAGCCGCTTTATCTGTCGGAGCCCGTACCCGTCCTCCACTCTCATCTTCCTTGTAGAACTTCAACGGCATCTTTCCCATAGTCTCCGAAAGCGCCTTTAAACAGGTGAAATATGTCGTCTCAGCAATCGCCTTCGGCTTTGTCTGGTCGATCCCAAGAAGCTCCAATAGCTTTTCCAGCGTGTTCCCCGATGGAGAATCTGCTGAGATCTCATTTTTGATCGATCGTTCTTTCATTTTACTAAAAATACTCATGATCCGATTTCCTCCAGGAACCTCGCCACATAATCATTCATGTTTTCCGCTTCAAAATCGTGATATAATGCCAGTTTAAAAGCCGCCAGCGTCGCGTCCACCGGGTCAATTCGCTTTGTGGTGGCATCCTTATCGATCTTGATCAGACCGTTATTCTGCCGCGTCACGGCGTTTGACATCGCATAATTTAGCAGTGCGTTATGCACATACTGGATATTTCCACAGTAGACCTGCTCCCGGAAGCCCTGTGTGGACTCGTTGAGGGACTTGTGGCTCTGGTAAACCTCTTCCACCGTATATCCTTCGTTCGAGAGATCCAGCATCAGCTTACTGGCATTCGCAGGGTCAAAACACAGGCACTGGATGTCCAGTTCCAGCTTCTTACAGGTATCAAGCACATATTCCATGACCCGCGACTGATCCACGATTGGTGTGTCTGTGACCTCCAGATACCCTAAGCGCAGCCATGCATCATAAGGGACCTTGTCCTTCATGATGTGCTCCCTGACTCGGTCCATCGATGGGATGAAGCTGTGTGTCCAAAGGTAATAGCGGACGATTGGTCTCCCGCTCTTATCAATCTCCGCGATCTGATACGGTACGATAAATGCCACGGACGTCAGGTCGATCTTCGCCGACATATCAAATCCAATATACACCGGCCGCCCTTTCAGCTGGATTGGTACTTCCTTGACCTCACATGCCTTCCATTTCTTCATGTCCATATATCCGTTGTTTACCGCAGATACCCAGATATTCAGCACTTTCGTCAGGAAAGCGATCATCTTTTCCGGAATCTGTTTTGCGACTTCAAAGTCTTCCGCAATCTTCTGGATTCCCTCCGGATAGAACGCGCGGATCGGGTTTGCTTTCTGCCATGTCGTGATCGCGCCGGGATCATCGCCCGGATCTGCCTCGCAAATATCAACGAAATACTCATCATTCTGTACATCCACATTCGGATCCAGGATCTTCGAGCAATAATCGTACTCCTGTGTGTAACAGGGATATGTCAGATCCTTACCGGCCGTCGTGATGATCGACAGCATTGGCTCCTTTGTATTAGATCCAAGTCCCAGATCATAGAAATCCGTGGTCGGATGCTGATGATACTCATCCAGGATCAGACACGCCGGGTTTGTTCCGTCACCGGTCTTTCCATCCTCTTTGGAGAGCGCCCGGATAAAGGACCCGGACTTGATATGGATGATCTCATCCCGTTTAAAGTTGAATTTCGTCCGGAGCAGCGTTCCCCTCGTCATAAGATCGCACTCATTAAATACGATCTTCGACTGGTCCCGTTTTGTTCCGGCCGTGTACACCTCATAGGTCTCTTTGTTCCTGGTCGCCTGCTCAGAAATCTCATTCAGTGCCTCGCCCGCCTCCATCTGAGACTTTGCATTCTTTCTTCCGACCTCGGTAAATGCCTTCTTAAAGCGCTTGAAGCCGGTATCTTTATGACGCCATCCGTAAAGCTGGCATTCTCTGAACTTCTGCCAAGACGTCAGCCGGATCGGCTGTCCTGACAGCTTTCCTTTACTGTGATGGAGGAGCGCAAACCATTTGACGATCTTATCCGCCCGTTCTTCATCCCAGATATACGGGAAATCCGGATCTCCGACCCGATTCAGGTCATTTAAGAACCGTTCGCACGCCCATTTGTGTTTCTGCCCCGACGGGATCTCCCCATTGATGCAGGATTTTGCGTATCTGGTAATCTCTTCCAGGTTCGTCATCAAATATCACCAAACATTTCTTCCAGTTCTTCCGCCTGGACCTTTGTCTTTGAAGATGCCGCCTGCAGTCTGGCTGTCGGTGACATTCCCAAGACTTTTCCCGCGGTCTCCATCTCCTTTTTTGCCTGATTCATGATTGCAAACAGAGGGTTCGGTCTGCCGTTTATGACGCTCACAAACCCGGTATCCTTGATCTCTTTACACGTTTTCACGTACAAAGCATATGAATTTGCATATGAAATAAGCGCTGCCCTGTCGAGATTGTTGATCAGATCGATCTTTCTCAAATTCTCCAGAGTGCGCTTATATTCTTTCTTTGCTACAGCGTCAAGGAAAAGCGCAGCCGGAATGTTTTCCAGTTCATCTTTTCCCGCATTTACAAGGGATTCTTCATACTTTCTTGTTTCCTGAGTCTCCTTCGTCAAATGCCCAGTCTGTGCCGCTAATGGCTTTCTCGGTCTCGGCATACGTTTCTCCTTTCTCCCCGTTTTTGGGGGGTATTTCGCCTTTATCCCCATAAATGGGGATAAATTTGATGAGTTTTTAGAATTTTGTGAAAAGAAAGGAGGGACGGCGGTCTTGCGGCGCCCTCTCCGTACTTTTTCTGACCCCCTACCCCAAGAGCATGTCTTCTGCTGATCTGAGGCATGAGCGCAGCTCATTCTGGCATTTCAGCTTCTCCTGAGGGCTGGAGCGGTACCTCACGTGCACCTCATCATGGGATGACCGTGACAGAGGGATCAGGTTCTCTGAATCCCAGAAGTGCTCCGGATCTTCTTCCGCAGGAACAATGTGATGAACGATGTTCGCATATTCAATTTTGTTTTTACTCTTTGCGTAAGGATCTAAACCATTGTAAAAAGAAACAATTGTTTTCTGCAGTTTATTCCAGCGAGAAGTATGGTACAGCTTTCTTGTCCCCTGCGGTGCCGCATACTCCCGTTTAAATCCACACCCGCATTTTTTTCCTACCGCCACTCTTTTTCCACAATGCGGGCATCTTTTATAAATCATCGTATCACCCCATTTTTGCGTACAGAAAAGAGCACCCGTTTCCGAGTGCCCTTCTCTCATTCTTTATTCTGTTCCTCGATGAAGTCCTTCATCATTTTTGTAAGCTGTGCCGCCTGGCTGGTGCCTGCCTTCTCGCAGGCGACGGCAAACTGATCTACAAGCTCACGCCGTAACTTGTAAGACTTACTTACAAATCCAGCTTTCTGTTCATACTTCTTAGTCGCAATCGTCTGCGGCTTTGGACTACCGATTGGCATAGCGTTCCCTCCACCAATGCACCAGGATTTTAATTGCAAGGTATCCCGCTCTTGCAAAAAAGAACACGGCCAGGATCGGCAATACATTTCTAAGCAATTCTTTCATTCTTGTTTTATACAGATGAGTGTGTTATAATCCTCTTAAGAGAAGGGCTTTCGCCCTCCTCTGCTACTCAAGTAGCTTGTTAAGAATCAGTAGGATGATTCCAACGATTAAGTCCTTTAGCAGGTCAGCCAGCCAAGCTTTCCACTTGCTATTGGGCTTTTTCTTTTTTCGGCTTTCGCCTCTCATCTGCATCTCACCTCCTTACATTATCTATTATATCATACGGTACACCGTATGTCAACAGTATAATGAAAAAGTACCCATCGTTTTCTGATGAGTACTTTTTGAGGGGGAATGTCAACTCATGACAAAATTGGAACAGAAGGACTCGAACCCTCGACATACTGATTAAATATCAGCCGCTCTGCCATCTAAGCTATGTTCCAATACCGGCAGCCGTTCCCGGCTACCGCCTGCAGCTAAAGGAAGGTATTGTGACCAAATGGAGCGTTTCCGTCTGCCCTTTGGCTTCGATTATATTATAAAACGAACTTTCCGAACTTTCCGAACTATTTTTATTTAATTTGCATTTTTTTAAGATATCGGTCACGGATCACCAGCCTCGGATAGTCTGGATTTCCCGCATATCCAATTTTCATCGCAATCTTTTCCCATGTCAGTCCATCAATGTAGTACATTTTGAAAACGCAGCGTGTTGTCGTATCCTCAATTGCATTAATCCAATTTTCAATTGCTTTGCATTTCTCGCGCTTGCCCTCAAGAATCTTTCTTCTCCGGTCATACAGTTCTCCATCAAAACCAGTAACTCCCTGAGGCTGAGGATATCCTTTTCTATAGTCCATCACAACACTGCTACCAATCCCATGATCTCCCTGCAGCATGTCCTCCAGTTCTTTCTCTAACAAATTGATTTCTCGAAGCAGTTTTCGATAGCTGTCCAGTAACGCCCGCGTGATTTTGATCGTCTCCATTGGCATCACCTCCCCTCTGTTGATCAATAAAGTCCTCTTGCAATAATAATCATCCATGTACACCAGAATATCGTATCTGCAATCTTATGTTCATTCTTGCTCTTATAAGCGCAATGAAAACCTATTGCAAGAAGAATAATTCCCATTGCATACCTAAAGCTCCAAAGCATGATCCATTTCATCGCTCTTTCCCTCCTCTGTATCTCGGATCCGGACAAAGGCTTGTCCCCATGTACGCCGGATGCGCCGCCGACCAACTGTGTCTGCCCTTATCCTCGCTCATGGCCGCATACTCTGTCTCCTGGTTTTTCTTCTTCAGAGCTTTCGCAACCTTCTCATCCCACTGGGTTCTCATCCTCATTTCACCTCATACTTCACGCCATATAGTTCATATGTTTCATCCCGGTATTTCCGGATATCTGCATTCTCATCACCACAGATCCGATTCACCTCCTTCACAATTGCCTCAGAGAACTGAAGGAGCTTTGACCGATGATCATTCTCATCCCTGACACCTTTCCAGTGGAACTTCTCACACAGGATCCGTGCCGGTACTGACATCAGAAGCGCCAGAACTTTCTCAATCCGTTCTTGCTCATTCTCTCCGGACATTTCCTGTTCTCGCTGTTTCCATTCTTCTTGGATGTGCTCATTGATCTCCTTCGTGATCTCCTCTTTCATTTTTTCCTTGGCATCCAGAACCGCCTGACGCTTCATGGCTTCGATCTGTTCCAGCGTGAACTGGTATGTAGTCCTGCTGCCTGATTCCCGCTCCATCCGCCGTCTCTCCGCTCTGGTCATCATCACCACCGCCGCCCTTTCTTATCTACCAGAGTTACTTTTCCCAATACTCTCACATGACAGATCACGCTCAATGCTTTAATCATCTTCCGGAACATAATGATCTTCTCCGGTGGCCGATCTGCTGCCTTGATTGCTCTGGCCGCCGTTGGACCCGGATAACCCTCTGCATTTCTACCTTTCATCCTCATCATTCCTTCTCATAATTTAAGATTTGCCCCGCTTCATATGATTCTTTTAGCTTTTCATAGCCTCCAAAATCTTAATAGTTATTTCAACCGCTTGCATCGTTCATATTCTTGACCATATCCGCCATGAGCCACATAAAAAGCCGGACACTGCTCTTTCAAACACGCTTCAAAACTTGTTCTCGTAATATCTCCATTCCCCACATACATTGCAGGAAATGTTTCTGTTACCACCCTAAAAGGGCAATATTTTATTTCTTCATCTCTCATGCTATTTCTCCTAAATCTTAACAATTATCTTTGGGTCGCCTACTATCTATCGCATCACCCAGCGGACACCCGCAGCATGTGCCGTGGTTTTCTCCCTCCGGGCATACAAAAGATTCATCTTTTTTGCAAGCGTAATCCCCACTTTCATCTTTCTTCAGCATTCACGTCACCGCCTCCAAATCTTAAAATTCAACCGCTACATCTGGATCTTCCAGATCATCTGCAGTATTGGCTTTATACTCCCGTCTGGAGATGAGTGTTATATTTTCCACCGGTACCTTACAGGTTTCCGCGCATACAGCCTTTCCCTCTTCTGCCAGCACCGGAAGATTTACACTTTCTAAATTTTTCTTATCAAAGTCAAGGGCTATCATCGCATAACCTCTGCTTTCCGGTCCACCGTATAAGTCAGCACCTACAATCTTGTAATACATGCTTAATGTTACTTGTACTGTATTCATCTTCACTCTCCCAAATCTTGTTTTACTGCCATATAAACAAATGGCAAAAACAGGAACCACATAATATCATCTACAATTCTCGGTTGAATTTCACCATACAGTAGTAGTTCTAATCCCATCCAGACCAAAGCAAAGACTATCCACACGTATATGGCCTTTAATGCTCTATCCATTGTCTACCCCTTCTGACCTTATTCGACTTTTTCAAACCGTCCCATATAGTGGTCTTTCCAGCCGGTATCCGCAACGGGCTTTTCTTCCTCCTCTGATCTGTACGGTTTCGGCAATGGCATCCATGCATTCACATACATGTCCTGGCTAACGAGTGATTCTGTCTCATCGCCAGCAAAAAATGCTCCTCCTTTTTCATCCTCTTCGTACCTTCCAACTTGCGGAAGTGTGAAGTTGGAAAACGAGAGCAGTACATAATCACCAGATTCCGGAAACCTCTCCGTTACCGGGATCCAGAAGCCTTCCGCCTTCATTCGGTCAACCTCCGCCGACAGCTCCGCAACTCTCTTTAACATCCCCTTTGCCGTCACTTGCATGTCATTGTCCATGCACTCGATTTCTTCCGGGCTTTTCCCGGTATTTTCATAGTCCTTCAGTTTCCATAACGCTCCGTAAAGTTTCTCCCATGTCTTCCGGGTCAATACCATTCCGGGTTTCATCTGGTCCCACGGAACATCCCGCAGGCACCAATGACCACTATCTTTCTTTTCCGTCAGTCTCACCGCTTATTCCTCCCAGCTGTTCTTTCAGACCTTTCAGTTCGCAAGCTCCCGTGCCGTAAATGCTTACGTTTGCCCAACTGCATCTATCGCAATCATAGTCCTCGCCACGTTTCATCATCTTCTGGCACTCCGCATAATCCCTTTCCATCTCCTCCGACACATGGATCTGGATCTCGACGTGCGGTGCCGGAAATAACTTAATTTTCTTCATGCATCCACCCTCCCAGTTTCTTATTCAGCTTCATTGCCTCCAACCACGAAACACTCTCGCAGATTCCATTCTTCAGTTTCACCGTCGCGAAGCTTCGGTAAATTCCGACCACAGTCCCCTTCTGCTCACCCTCGCCGCACTTCACAGGCACGATAATAATTTTGTCCCCGATCTTAACCTTCTTTCTGACTTCTGCCATTCTGGCCGGAGTGATCGCTTCCCGCATATATCGGGCGCAGACCTCCGTCCGGCTAAGTTCTGTGCTACGTTTTCTTGCTGGCACGATTTCTCCACCTCTCTATCTTTTCCTCGTATGTGCCTTTGCCATGCTTCAGGCCGCCCAGGACCATTTTCCGAATGCAGTCCCAACGCATACACAGTTCATCATCCCAGAACTCTGAATAGTCATCTTCATCAAATGACACTTCCCATACGTTCCGATAAATTCTTTTTTGAGCAGCATAACGTGACACGTTATTAAATGAAATTCCGGTAATCTGATGAACTTCGCCTGCACTCAAACCAGTATAGTACTCTTCACTGGTTTGCAGATTTCTCAGTGTGTAGCTGTAACTCATGCCGCTCCACCACCTCGCTCGCTTTTCTGCAGTTCTTTCAACTTTTCAATCATTGCTGACCGATTTGCGCTGCAATCCCGGAAGAACTTACCGGGTTCCAGAATGTATTGCTCATTTGCTCCATACCCTTCTTTGTATCGCATCCCAGCTCCCGCTTTATAATCATACAGCATCGAGTGGTATGTTTTTACCACAAAGCTTGTCCCATCCGGAAGATCGTACCGATAGTACCGCTCCCCTGTCTCCTCGGTTTCGATCCATAGCGGCCATGTCTCATAAGCATCTACGAAAGCAGATCTCTGATCGTTGTTTCGCAAGAGTGGGAGTTCCGGCTGTTCTGGTTTCTCATCCACAATCTTCTCCGACTCGATTGTATTCTCCAGATCACAGAGCATTGACGCCAGCGCTGCAACCTCCAGTTTCTGCTTCCGGATATGCTCGTCTGAAACATCAATTCCAGGAATTGCAAGATTTGTAGCCAACAATCGCTTCTTTCTGTCCAGCATATCTCTCAAAAGTTGCAGATCTGTTATCTCGGCCAATGATGCATTATCACCTTCCTCGCAATCCTCTGGGGCTACATCTTCCTGATTCTCTGGATCTTCTGTTATCGATCGCAGCTCACTTGATTGCGGTTCATTGATTGGTGGGACTGGCTGGGCATCAAACTGTGACATATTCGGATCATACATGCACAGCAATTCATTCGCTAATCGTCCATACTTGAGATGGATTTTCTGTCCGTCTACCATCCAATCCATTCCGCCTGAAAAGCTATAAAATTCAAACGAATATTCCGAGCAGCTTATACCATGAAAGCCATGTGGTGCCAGTGCTCTCTGGATTGATTTTGCTTTCTCTCCTGCATCCTTTCCCGCACGCATTGCCCGAAGGGTTAGATTAAAATCATCCGGGCAGGTCTCTTTCCAATGTTTTATGAAACCTCTGATCGTCATACTGTCTTGAGGCTCTTTCTGCTGCTTTTCGGTAGCAGTTCCCGTTGTTTCCTGTGTAGCATCGGCAGCGGTCGGCTGTTGCGACGTCGCAACACGCTTCCCAGATACCGTACAGGCAAACGTACAAGGAGTCTGGCACTCTTTACAGCACGGCACCGGTTCATCGCTGCCTTCTTTACGCTTCGCCAGTTCAAGGGTCACAAACTGACATCGGCTTCCTACCTGTTCCTTGAGGTCTTCCCATGTCTCAGTTCTAACCATTGTACACGGAAGCGGCAGCCGCCCCGTCGCCTCCACACACATGCAAAGTTCTTCGCAAAGTTCACACTCAAGATGGCATTCCAGGCAATTATGTCCTTCTCCATTAGCTCCTTCACAGCCTTCAATTTTCCGGGCCGCATTCGCCGGATACACTCTTTTCGGCAGTCCATACGCGGATATCACTTCTTCCGGCTCCCCGATCAGGTCCTCAGCACTGACCGTAAATGCCGTGGTTGAGGTCACCGCTTCTGTCGGTGCTGAATTCTCCACTTCCGGATCTTCCATTTCTGCTTCACCCAGCTCCGGAAAGTCTGACAGGCTCAGCTGCCCAGGGATCTCAAAGTACGGGATCTCCTTCGGTCTTCGGAGTTCACGGATCTCCCTCACCGTCATGTCCGGTGTCACCGTGCTCATCTGCTCCGCATCCAGGGACAACATCTCCTGCAGCTGTGACCTGTTAAACGCCCGGAACTCATCTGCAATGATCGGGCTGTTACCGCCGATTGAAAAGCGGTCATTCCGTTTCATATACCGTGATGCTGTTCCCTTGCTAAATCCATATTCACCCCAGGCATAATCCCAAATAGTTTCATATCCCGCAGAACGAAACAGCTCATTATCCCGGACAGCTTTCAGATAATATCCAACCGTAATCACTGATTGGGCTGCATCTTTCAATCCATTCCGGATCCCGGCATCCGCTTCTTCAAGTGTTATGGTATTTCTATTTTCTACAACTTCACCTTCCAACGAAGTTGTTTCAAGGCTTGTCTGGTCCATATGTCCTTCCTTTCACGTTCCTTGGGAGATGCTGCCATCTCCCAAGGACATCTGCTTATCTTTATCCAATGATCACAATCCGCTCCCGGATACTCTCCGGCATATCTTCAAGTGCTTTGCGGAAATACTCCTTGATCCGGTTCACCGCCTCATTCTTCCAGAGTCCACCCTCTGCCTCGATCAACGAAAACGCTGGAACCGCCTTATCGCCCATCCGGAATACAAAGTTTGAAAATGGCTGTGCGATCTCCTGGAAGGTACGGTACGGTGCCAGGCAGACCGGATTCGGCACGATCACATCTGACTTTGAGGCAACTCCTGTGCTCATTGTGGCTACCTGGGTCTTTCCATCATCCGAATATGTAGCATTATTTTTTCGCTCCACATTTCCTGCAAATTTAACCAGAATATCACGGTCCGTACTCTGTACAAAGTTTGACTGGATCTCGATCATGAAACGCTCCTGATCATACCAGCTGTCAAAACGATACTTGGAGATCTCTGCTCTACAGGTAAACAGACACTCTCTTTTTCTCTCCATGTCCAGAGCAGATACAAGGTTTACTTCCTCCGGTCCTACGATCTCGATGATCATGTTATGGCAATCCGGGAACTCAGATGAGCATGACGCGATGTAATCCACCATAGCAGACAGGGACGCCGCCTCGATCGCGCTGGCTCTCTTTGGCGCACCGTAACGCTCCAGGCGCTTATTCGCATATGTCTCACCGCAGATCTCCAGGATCTGCACCTTCTCTGCGTTATTTCCAAGACCTACAATATACGATAATGCTTCTCTTAACATTTCATTTCTCCTCTCATGCTCTTAAATCAATGGGTCCTCTTGTTTCTTCATCCAGGATCTCTCCAGCATTCGGATCGCACTCTTTCTCTGCCGGTCCGGGATTTCCTGCTGAGTAAACAGCTACCTGCGGTCGGTTATTCCCGTATTCCGTCATCTGAATCTTGCCGGACTTCGCATCCTGTCCAATCAGGAATAGCGATGATCCCTTTCTGGATCCTGCCAATTTCGTTTTCACGCTGTACTCAACGTTAATTCCACCGGTCTCTCCCGGAATGAAGTTCAGGTTGACGACCAGCCCGCGCTTTTCCTTCGGATCCATATTGGGATCAATAATGTTCCGCCCGATCTGGGCCAGCGCAAGTCTGAACTGCTCCGCCAGTCCGCCGCCATCGATCGTGTCAAATGTAATTTTCGCCATATCTTGTCTCACCTCCCTTCAAGTTAATTAAACGGCAGCCCTTCGTCTTCGACATTATCAGGAATATTCATGAAGTCGTCATCTTTGGATCCCCGGCTTCCAGCCCCGCTGCCGTCCCGTCTGCTATCCGCAAACTCCTGACTTTCAACGATAACATCTGTTGTATAGACCTTCTGACCATCCTTGTTTGTATAGTTCCCGGTCTGCAGATGTCCGCTGATCAGAACCCGGAGTCCCTGGCGGAAATACTTTTCCGCAAATTCTCCGGCGCGGTCAAACGCCACACAGTTAATGAAATTCGCTCCTGGATCCGAATTCTGCTGTGTCTTTCTCCGATCAATGGCCAGCGTATATTTTGCGATTGCCATCGATCTCTCTCCCTGGGAGTACCGGACTTCCGGATCCCGTGTCAGTCTTCCCATCAAAATCACCTTGTTCATGTCTTTCTCCTTTCAATGACAGCCTTGTGACAGGTTTATGACAACTTTTCAAAATAACCTGTCATTCACTTTTTCCTTGTTTTATCAGGCTTTCCAGCTAATTATCTCTTTTAATGACAGGTATGACAGGCAAATATGATTCGTAATACATACGCACGCGCACATGCGAAAGTCAAAAAACCTGTCATTCTTGTCATTCCTGTCACTGAAAACCCTGAAATGCTTATTTTATGCGGGTTTCCGCAACTCCTCGTTTTTTCAAAAGCTGTCACAAACCTGTCATTCACCTGTCATTTCTCCTCAACCGGTAGGAATCCATCATCTTTCAGCGTTACATCTAAAAAGACGCGTTCCGTCGCCGTTCTCTTGAATACGAACCCTTTCTCCTCCAGATTCTTAAAGAACGGCTTCGGACTATGGTATTTCCGCCCACAATTCTCACAATATTCCTTGTATTTGTCATAAAGCAGCGTTCTGGAGATCTTACTCCCCTGCTGCCGTTCCAAACACTCATCTACAAATGCCTTGACCGTATCTGCTTCCCGGTACAGTTCTTCCACTCGCTCCTTCGCACCAGCGCTCTCCGTGAATTCTCCATCGGTATAGAGCTTCTTTAATGCACCGACCGCCATCCAGATCGAATATCCGATCTCTGCCTGAAGCTTCTCTCCCAGCTCCAGATCTTTCTTCGCCGGTTTTCGATTCATCTCCAGAATCAACAGGCGCCGATAGAACGCATTCGATTTCTCATCCAGATTCAACGGGATCTTGTTCGCCGAGAAGATCAGCTTTGCATATGACCGGAACGGAACCGGATCCCGCCCTTTCCGCTCGCAGATCATGACATCCTCGCCGGTTGCCTTTTTGATGTTATCCACCTGCATCAATGCATCCGATGAGATATCCGCACACGCGTTCAGCAGCATGCCTTGCAGCATAGACGGATAGAATCTCTCATTCAATGCCTGAAGGCTGATACCGCTACAGTTTGCCGGTCCCACGATGTCCTGGATTAGGTTGATCACCTTCGACTTTCCGGTGCCGCCGATACCACGGATGATCATAAACCTCTGGAACCTGGTATCTCTTGTCATGCTGTAGCCGATGTACTGCCACAGTGTCAGCTGATCCGTATGGTCCGGCATCGCGTCATTCAGGAACCGGCTCGTATTTTTTCCCGCCTCATCCAGATTCTTCCGGATCTCCATATCCAGGGCATGAGGAATCTGGTTGATCGACAGGTATTCTGGCTTATGCTTACGAAGTTTTCCTTCCCTCACATCGAACATCCCATTCTTGAAGTTGATCCACCAGGGCGGATATGCATTTAACTCTTCCAGGGACTTCTGGAGCTCCTGCTGCTCGATCAGCAGATTATAGACCGCTGACAGACACCGGAATGTAATAAACTTTTCCGGAATCAGCTTCGATACGACCGCTTTCACCTTAATTCCATCCTGATCCAGGTAATAGCAGCCATCCCTGTATATATAAAGCTCCCGGCCCATAACGAACATGCACATCGTCTCCATCAGGTAGCGGACCACCGCAATATCTCTGACACCGGTTATCCTTCCATCTTTGGAAAAGTTAATGAACTGGTTCTGATCCAGTGGAGCATTCTCTGATCCCTCATACCTTGCAACGTACCCGGCCAAGGCCTTCTCAAGCTCGTCCTGCCGCTCATACTTCGCGAGATACTCTTTTCCACGGAACACCACATATCCGTTTGCCTTATATGGAATCTGATTGTTTTTCAGCGTTTCTTCCAACAGATCATTCGTCTTCTTCCGGTCACATGACAAAACGAACGTATATTCCGATAGTTCCGTACCCGTATTCACCGTATCGCGGATCCAGTTGCAAAAAGACTCTGCCGTGAAATAACCGTCTCCGGTCCGGGATATGTACAATGACATATAATCCAAAGTCACGATTGCCTTGCAGATCGCGATATTATCATGCACGAAGATATAAGACTTGTCCGGACTCGCAGGCCGCTTCCGAATCAGCCCAGAAATGATCTTCTCATTCACCTATGTCCCCTCCTGCTGCCGTCCGGTACTTCTCAATACCGTAAACTTTATACGCATCGGCAAACTGTACCCATCCTTTTTGATGTGCCAGGCTATGATGGATCCGGCACAGCGCCGCAATTTTCTTTTCTGAATCATCGACATGACGCCGGTCATTTCCCATTCCGATCGCATCCACATGATGGATCTCCGCAGTCTTCCCACAGATGCAGCATCTCTTATATCTGATGCACTGGATCAGATAGGCGTCAATGTCATCGGTCCGCTTCAAGCCGGACTCTGTTAAGATCAATCCTTCTTTCAAACTGTACTCCATGAGCGTGTTGATATACTCCCTCGCTTCGGTGATCGTACAATCCGAAAGACTGATCACCTTATCCTGTCCCAGCCGGAGCATGTTCTCCACCTTCATGATCTCTTTTGCCGCCTCCACGGTGTATCCCGTATAATTTGAGATATCCCCCAGCGTGGCATATGCTTTCCGGCGCTGTGCCGGGGTAATGCTCCGCCCGTCATCAACTCCCAGAGCAAGTTCTTTGCACTTTCTGGTCTGGATCAGCTTCCCAGCCTGCACCGGGATACGGATACACAGGAACGTTTCTCCATTCTGCTCTTTCGCCCATTCCAGGAATGCGCTGTAATAGGTCATACCCACCCCTCCTTGAGCCGCGCAAGGTTTGGAGCGATTGCAACCTGGTTGGAAATTTTCAGCAGACGCTCCAGACGTTTTTCCTCTTCCTCTGTAAGCTTCGACATCTGCGGATTGATCCGCAGCACCTTCCGGCAGTCTGCCAGGCACCATCCGTCCCGCATTCCGATCCGCTCGACCCGATACACCGTCGTATCATTTGATTCGTAATAATCAAACGCAACGGACTGAGCGATATAGCATCCTGGATAGATCACTGCAAGGGAATGATCTCCATTCACCTCTTTCTTATAGCGAACCTGACGGAGACGTTCTCCATCCGGTCCTGCTGCCACGATCGATTTACCAAGCCGTCTCTGCTCATCATATCCGCCAGAGTTCCAGATCCCATATCCTTCCTGAATGCGTTCAACATGGAACGGAATCAGCGGATCCAGTGCTTTCTGCTCCTGCTTCTCTATCAAATCAATTCTGTAGAAACCGTCCAGGATCCCTTTTTCAAGATTCTTATCTATGGTAACTGCAGTCTCCGCTGCAATCGCTGCTGCAATAATCTTCATTCTCTGTTCGTAATTCATGTGTCTCCTCCTTTAACTGCTCCTCGCAGGAATGGCAGAGCCGGACATCTCCGGCATCCGCCCAAATTCTCTGCCCGCACCGATCGCACTTGTACTGTCCCATTTTTTCTCACCCTCTTTTTACACCTCTTTCTGGGATGTGTCTTTAAGCCCAGCCATCAAGAATCCTTCAATCTGACGCGGCGTCAATTCTGCACCAATTCTGGTAATTTCCGCATCTTTTCTTAATTCATCAATAATGTCATCGTAAGCGCCTTCAGCTCCTCTCGGATGTCTTTCGGACATGTTGCTCACAATAAAATCAGAAATGTGCGAAACTACTGACAGGTTGTGATATTCCCCCAGAGAAAGGACGCAAGTCATGTCTTCATCCTCAACATATGCTATCGCCCCATCGCCGATCCGGCTTGCTTTCTCCCCGGTTTCCAGATTTTCGACTGTTACCTTAACTTTCATCTTGATTTTCTTCTCCTGCTCTCCTAAAATAGAGTTGTAAATGTTTTTTACATGTTCCCCTGCGCGAGTGGCCGCTCGCTATGGGGATCTTTTTATGCAATTCCAGCCATGCGGGCCAGAACATATATCATGCCGCCGCAGGTCACACACTCAACAATGCGACATATCTTTTCCATCACTTCAAATAGTGTTGGTTGCTGCTTCTCCTGATCGGAGGATTCCTCGAGTTCCGGATCCTCTTCGTACATTTCGGACACCGATACTCGTCTCGGATCACTGCAAACCGGGATACATTCCAGACCTGGCCGCAGTACTGGCAGAGCACCTGCCGTCCCCTCATTGTTCTCATGCATCTATTTCACCTCCTCTCACAGCAGGATAAATTCCTTGATTTCTTTTGATGTATGGATCCGATCGGAAATATCCTGTTTCTTCTCTTCCGGAATAGTGTCAAACAAATATTCCTGTCCATCAATCCGAACATGATTCACAATTTTCACTTCCATCACACCACCCCTCTTTAATTTATGCAGGTCTTCTTACCTCTGTGTTTTCTCAGTCTGTTTAAGCGGGTCTTTAAAATCTCAAGCCAGTATGCAACAGAGTCTTTCAGCGTACTGGCTGAAACTTTGACCGGAAGGGCGATAATTCCATTTTCATCAATGGATCACAGAACACCGTAAGCAGTAACTACAACGAAATTTCTGTCGATGTATCTTCCTCAGATCTCCCAGCTGACTGTAAGAAACTAATTGAAGATTTACTATACGAATTAAAAAATCCGTATATCACTCCAGAAAAGAAATCTAACGTGATAAATAAATTTCTAACCGATATTTCTTTTGGAGCGATTTCTGGCACAGCCGCGACCGGATTGACTTTTCTTCTGAAGTCTCTTTTTTCTCATATAGGTCTGTAAACATTCCAGCCAGTACATAATTGAATCCTTCATTGTGCTGGCTGTAACTTTTACCAGAATCGGGTCTGCCAGCACACTTCCTTTATTCTCTTTGGATAAGTAATATTTCTTTTTCAGAATATCTTCCACAAACATCGTGTACTGCTCGCCCGCAATTTCAAAAGTTATTATGGTTTCCATTTTTCTCACGCTCCCTTCTCGTTCTCTTCTGCGAACAGATAGTCGAACTTACATTTCCCCCTGGCTCCTATGGCATATTCGTGTTATAGTTGAACTTATAAAACCACTTTAAGGAGGTCCTTCTATGCCAAATTCTAAAGACACTATTGGATACAATGAACTTGATGAGTTGCTCCGGGAAAATGTCGAACATATCCTTATCTGTACCTCTTATGCCCAGGCGAAATATGATGTCAAAAATATGGGTTTTGACGATTACGTAAATGTAATTTATGGTCTTTTGGATCACCTGGAAAAACGTATTGACTAATTTATTTCACACTCGTCCAGCATAGCTTCCATAATGGACAGGACTTTTCTTGCCTGACCAAATGTGGAAGCTTTTTTCTTTACGATTGCTACAGCTTCCCTTGCAATCATCTCTTCGTCTGAAACGGTCCCATATGGAACTTTCTGCCCATAACGGATTTCATGTGTTCTATGCATCTCTCTCACGCTCCTTTCTCGTTCTCTGTTGCAAACAGGTAGTCTAACTTGATTCCATGTCTCCATTGCGTTATACTTTTCTTACAGGCGTTGTCGCGCCGAGTACATTCAAATGGAGAATTTTATGAAGCAATCTATCGAATTATTTTCCTATCGATCTCAAGTTGATATTTTGTGTAGTGTTGAGTTTTCACCAACCTGTCCGCAATGTGGAGTTTCACTTATACCAGATGTTTTATATGGTGTTCAGTTACCTGCCGATGATGAAGAAAATGATACAGTGTTCTTGTTAAATTACTGTCCTTCATGTGGAGAATGTTTTATATCACGTCATGTATTTGATATCGAGTACGGCGCGGGATATCTTTTCGACTCTGCCTCTCCCCAAACTGCTCGCCCTAAGGATTGGGGCAAAATCATCGATGATATTTCTCCATCATTTGTTGAAATTTACAACCAGTCCACTACTGCTGAAGCAATGGAACTCGATCAAATTGCTGGTGTCGGATATCGAAAAGCTTTAGAGTTCTTAATCAAGGACTACTTAATTTCTCAAACACAAGACTCCCGCAAAGTAAACGCTATTAAAAATAAATTTCTCGGTAAGTGCATTACTGAAGATATTGATAATCCCCAATTAAAAACTGTCGCCTCTCGTGCCGCATGGCTTGGAAATGATCAAACCCATTATGAACAGCGTTTTGATGATCGAGATATCTCTGATTTAAAACGTATGATTCGTTTAACTGTTCACTGGATATCCCTCATTAAAGAGACTGAAGAGGCGGAGAAGATTCAGCCACGCTGATAACGCTTTTATGTGAAATGCAACAAACTGTATAGCGAAATTCTCCAGAATAAAAGTAAACAAATGGCTCCCCGGTTATTGGACTATAACCAACCACAATTCCTTCTCCTGAAATCCGGTGGGTTATAGTCTTGCCAAGCCAGTTCAAACCAATCTTGCTTGTCTTTTCTACATAAGTTTTCACCTCTCTCACGCTCCCTTCTCGTTCTCTTCTGCAGACAGGGTTGTTGAATTTAATTCACTTTCATCTGCAAAAAAAATTGCATCTCTCTGTTCGCTTGTTAATTTAAGCGCTCTTGTCAGCCCAGCAATCTCCGATGCCTTAAATTCACTGGATCCTCTCATTTTATTATATAAAGTTTCTCTGAGAATACCGGATTTTTCAGCAATTGATACCATCGTCATGCCGGAATTGGAAATAATTCTTTCCAGAAGCTTTAAGTCTGGCATATTCTCACCCCTTTCTTGTTGAATTTAATTCACGTTTTAAATATAGCACTTGCGTGAATGTATGTCAACAGTTTTTATCATTTTTGTTGATTTATTTTCACATATGTGCTATATTTACTTTATCAGAAGGAGGCGAAGAGAAAATGCTCCAATTATACAAAAACATAAAAATGCTTAGGGAAGAAAAAGGACTATCTCAAGATGAGTTGGCAAAACTGTGTGGATACACAAGTCGCTCTTCCATAGCAAAGATTGAAAAAGGGGAAGTAGATCTACAGAACAGCAAAATATTACTTTTTGCAAATGCACTGGGAACCACACCAGGTAAACTTATGGGACTAACCGATTTCGATACAAAAGAACCCACCACCATCGCCGCCCACTTCGATGGTGATGATTTCACAGAGGATGAATTAGAAGACATTCGTGCTTATGCCGATTTTGTCAAGAACCGAAGAAATAAGAAATAGGAGCTGGTGCTAATGACTGCAGTTGAAGAACTGGAACAGGAAGCATATGATCAGAACGTTCCTGTTGATTATGTGAAGTTTAAAAGTGACCATCTCCACGGTCTTTATATAGATGGTTCGATTGCGATCCACTCCGGTCTGAATGCTGCGCAGACAGCAGATACTCTGGCCGAGGAGCTGGAGCATCATTATACTTCCTACGGGAATATTCTAAATCAGCACGACACCGTCTGCCGGAAGCAGGAACATCTCGCCCGTCTCCGCGCCTATGACCGCCGGGTCGGACTCTCCGGAATTATTCTGGGATACCGGAACCATTGCCATAACTTGCATGAATTAGCAGAATGTCTGGAAGTGTCAGAAGAATTTCTGAATGAAGCCTTGGAATGCTACCGGGAAAAATACGGCTGCTACACAGAGCTGGATGGATATGTGATCATGTTTGAACCGCATCTGGCGGTGGTAGAGAAACTATAAACGATAAAATTATCAGAATACTATGCAAAAGGGGATACAAATGGGATTTTTTGATATTTTTCGAATCAGCGAAATTAAAGCAGAAAACGAACAACTTAAACAGCGCTTAGCTGCTCTTGGTTGTGATGAATATGAAGAAGTTCAAAGAAAAATTGCAGAAGCCAAAAAGGAATTTTCCAATCTCAATGAAGAGATGGCTGATCAGAATACAATGATTTCTCGCCTGCGCGAAGAAATCTCTCAATTACAGGAAAAGCAGGAAAAATTAGATAAACAGGTCACAACCCAAACTAAAAAATTAAAGCGATCGAAGGAACTGTACAAAAGTGTTGACTATTGTATTTCAAACTTTCTTGAAACCGATGGAACAGAGCGTCTGTCTCCTTCCGATTTAGCTGATTATGATGCCTATGCGCCCAGCGTCATTTTGAAATTACATTCCATGGATGTAAAATCTTTAAGGAACGCTTTTAAAGAAAATGACAAAGCCATTGACCGCCTCTTATCTTCATATGCCGCCCGGTATACTACAAAAGCCAATCAGACCATTTATCAGTTAATGGTTATCGCCCTTCGGGCTGAATTGCAAAATATCTTATATGATTTAAAATACGAAAAGCTGGATCAGGCAGTTGAAAAGGTAAAAATTGTCACACGAAAATATCTTCAGATTGCCGGAGAGGGAAATAAAAGTATTGTTGGAACACTCACGCGTTTCATTGGCGAAATTGAATATCTCTTTATTGACGCAGTAAAAATTGAATATAACTATTACGTGAAAAAAGAACAGGCTCGCCAGGAGCAGCTCGCCCTCAAACAGCAAATGCGTGAAGAAGCCGAAGAACGTAAACTGCTTGAACAGCAACGCAAGAAAATCGAGCAGGAAGAGGCCAAGTACCAGGCAGAGATTGAAAAGGCAAATGAGGCACTTTCTAATACAGAAGATGAAGCACAGATAGCTACTTTGAAATCCAAAATTTTAGAATTACAAGGACAATTATCTGATGTGACTATTAAGAAAGATGAAATTAGTAAACTCCAAAATGGTAAAGCCGGAAATGTTTACGTCATCAGTAACCTCGGTTCCTTCGGAGAGAATGTTTTCAAAATTGGCATGACCCGCAGAATGGATCCTCAGGAGCGTGTGGATGAGCTCGGAAGCGCCAGCGTACCATTTAAATTTGATGTTCACAGTTTCATCTTCTCTGATAATGCTGTTGGTTTAGAGAACAAATTGCATACCATCTTAAATGATAAACGTGTAAACAAGGTGAATATGCGTAAAGAATTTTTCTATTCAACGCTTGATGAATTGGAAGCATTGGTAAATGAACTGGATCCAACCGCAGAGTTTAACAAAACTATGCTTGCTGAAGAATTCAGACAGTCCCAATCCACTGATACTCCATATACTTCAGATTTAAGTGATGATTCTGACGATGATGAATAAAAGGACTAACTTTCACCACAAAATATAGAGAGGAGTGTTTGTATGCCATTATTAAAAAACAATTATACATCTGAGGATTACTGGAATCTTCCGGAAGGCGAACGTGCCGAACTGATTGGCGGCAAATTCTATGATATGGCTCCGCCGAGCAGAATCCACCAGCGGCTTGTGAGCAAACTGACAGCTCTCTTTAATCAGTATATTACTGATCACCACGGATCCTGCGAGGTATACCCTGCCCCCTTCGCCGTCAATCTCGATGCCGATGACAAGGACTGGGTGGAACCGGATATCTCTGTAATCTGCGATCCAAATAAGCTGACTGACCGCGGATGCTCCGGAGCTCCGGACCTTATTATTGAAATTGTCTCTCCATCCAGCCGTAGAATGGACTATAACCGGAAGAATACTCTCTATTCTGATGCCGGTGTCCGTGAATATTGGATCGTGGATCCGGTAAAAGAGAAAGTTGTTGTCTACTGCTATGAAAATGACAGTGATCCATACCTCTATTCCTTTGACGTTGATATTCCTGTCGGAATTTATCCAGGACTCACGATCCGGATCCGGGATCTCTTGAAGTAAATTAGCTGCACCTGTGCAGCTTCCATAAATAGCAAAACCGCCCGGTGCTACCAACACCGAACGGTTTTACATGGATTTTCTCTTGCCGGATGCCCGGGAAGATATAATCAGCTTGAACACCTGAATTATATCATCTCCAGAGCATCTCGGCAAGGGGTGTATTTTTTATACCCTAAAACCATATTGTTTACAGGAGATGATCTTATGGCACAAAATTTAAGAATTGGAGCGGCCTATATCCGTGTCAGCACGGATGATCAGGCAGAGCTCTCTCCGGATGCACAGCTTCGTGTCATCATGGACGAAGCAAAAAAGGATGGTTTTCTGATCCCCTCCGAATACATTTTCGAAGAAAAAAGGGGAATCTCCGGAAGAAAGGCGGATAACCGGCCGGAATTCCAGAGAATGATCTCCATCGCAAAATCACAGGTTCCGGCACCGTTTGAACGTTTGTATCTCTGGAAGTTTTCTCGTTTTGCAAGGAACCAGGAAGAAAGCACGTTCTACAAGGGAATTCTCCGGAAAAAATGCGGAGTTGAAATCAAAAGTATCTCTGAGCCGATTGCAGATGGAATGTTTGGCCGGCTGATCGAGACGATCATTGAGTGGTTTGATGAATATTACTCTTATAATCTCTCCGGAGAGGTTCTGCGTGGGATGACCGAGAAGGCACTCCGAAACGGTTACCAGGCTGTCCCATCTTTAGGGTATAAGGCAGTCGGAGGAGGAAAACCGTTCGTTATTGATGAAGAACGTTATCCGACGGTCGAATATATCTTTCAGGCCTATCATAATGGGCTGGATATGACAAAGATCGCCAGGAACTGTAATGACCGTGGATGGAAGACCAGAAGAAACAGTCCTTTTGAACGCCGAACAATTCTTCGGATCCTTCAGAATAAATTTTATGTCGGAATCGTGGAATGGAATGGGTACAGCTTCACCGGCACTCACGAGACACGTCCGTCTGTCACGGACTATTTCGAGGAAGCTCAGGAGCGGATCAAGCGGGAATACCATCCGGCAAACCGGCGGGAAATTTCCACCTGCAAGCATTGGCTCTCCGGCCTGCTGCGCTGTTCGGTCTGCGGCGCCAGTCTCTCCTTTACACGGTCTGAAAATTTAAAGAAGCGTGGAGACACTTTTATGTGCTGGAAATATGCGAAAGGACTGCACAAAGGATCAACTTCAATCTCTGCAAAAAAAGCCGAGGCAGCTCTCATGGATTCTTTGAAGACCATCATCGGATCAAGGACACTGAAATTCGAACATATCAAAAAAGAAAACTCTGAAACCAGTAACGAACTCTCGATTCTGGACTCAGCTCTTTCAAGGGTTGCTCAGAAGGAGTCCCGGATCCGGGATGCCTATGAGGCAGGAGTTGACACACTGGAAGAATACAAAGAAAATAAAAGAAGGCTGGAAAATGAACGGCAGGATCTGATTGCCGAGATCAACCGTCTGAAGGAACTGACTGCCGCATCTCAGGATGATGCGCCGTCAGCAGAAGAGGTGCTGAACCGGGTCGAGGATGTTTACGCACTCCTCTCCGATCCGAATGTCAGCTATGAAATAAAGGGAACTGCAGTCCGCAGCATCCTTTCCGAAATTGTGGTGGACCGTCAAAACCGGGAAATCCACTTTCACTACTATGCATAAGACATGCCGCAAGCCCTTATTTTATGCGGACTTGCGGCATCATTATAGGTTTCTGCACTACGGCCCACCATACTGACTCATAATAAACTGCGCCATCTTCGCATTCGGTTCCTTTATATTTACCGGAAACTGCAATCTTTTTTCGTAGACCCACATCTTAGCATCCTCCTTCCCATGGCCATTTTTCAGTTACCCAGTTCCAGGACATGGACGTGACATCGGTGTATCTCAGCGGCCCAAACCGCCTCTCATAGGCAGCCATGGACTGGTCACGCATATCACGGACCGCTTTGTAATAGCGAAGCGCATCCTGATTTTCCGGATGAGTGTCTAAGAACAGGGCAACGTCGTCCATCGCAAAACCGGCTTCCATGATCTGACGCATCAACAGCTCTTTATCCTGAACGGTCATGCCCCCGGCGCTCTGACACGTACTGCACGCAGGCATCACATCCTGCGCTGACAGGCGGGAGTCACTCACAGGTTCTGCCGGCATTCCCGGCATCATGCTGCATCGATATAGTTCCCTCATCTTCTGCACCTCCCCACGGCAAATGGAAGATCCAGGGACGGGAAGATCGTTCCCCGGACAAAACCTCTGGCTAACGGATATATGGTCCCCCACATCTGCATCGGAACATATCCCATTCCTATCGGAAATCTTGGATCATTGTCGTCAAAACAAAAGTTGGCCATCGGACGCACAACAGGTCCCGGGCCGGAAATATCAGACAGACTTCTGCCGCAGCCGCAGGACGGACCCATAGCGGTATCCGGCAGATCGGAATTTCTGCAATTCATATGCGGATGTCTCCTTTATTTGTTCTGATATTAGAATATGCATCTTTGGCACGTTAGTGCCTTTTATGCAACAGGGAATTTCCTGTTATATAAAAAGCCTCCAGAGAGCTTCCCTGAAGGCTTTTTGGCTTAACTTTGCAAATTACGTGTAATCGTGATCTCTCACTCCAGAAAATCCAGCGCATCCACCGGCACGCCGTCCTTCAGAAACTCGAAGAACACATTCGTGCCTTCCACCGCGTAGTATTTTGTCGGCTCGGCGACATAGCCCAGAAGATCCCCCTGTCGGACATATTCATTTTCTACCACAGGGATCTCTTTCAACTGGCCGCAGACGGCAGTATAGCCGTTTCCCAAATCGAGATCAACATAATTACCGATCTCCTCGTTTGTCCCAACAGAGACCACTCTGGCGTCCGCCGGAGCCGATACCGGGGTGCTGACCTCGCTCTGGATCACATTGGCGGGATTGACTTTGTACTGGTCCAGGGTCGGGAAGTAGGTCGTGGTGTCCATGCAGTAGCCAAGAACGATATTTCCGGTCACAGGCCAGGAGAGCTTATCTGTGTCTGCGAAATCGAGGACCAAGGATTCGCTGACAGCGGCACCGGCTTCCGCCATGGAATGATCGCCTGTCAGGGCGCTATCTGATGCATCAGCAAGACCAGTATCCATCGAAATTTCTCCGGCAAAATTGCCGGGATCAGCGCCAGTTCCGGCACCATTCTTATTGTCTGCCAGACCGACAGCCGTGCCGTCCCCAGCAAGTTCCCCATTCCCGGCTTCATCTCCGGATGCCGCCAGTTCCCCCGCCAGTGTATCGCCGCCGGACTCCGCTCCTGCGTTGGAATCCCCCGCGATCACATGGTCCGGGTCTTCGATCTCCAGATAGGGGCTCTCTCCGATATTTTCTCTCCCCTTCTGGATTCTTACAGCGCCTGCTGCCGCAACAATAGTCAACAGGCCAAGTACGAGCATGACAAGGACAAATTTGTCCTTGAAAATCTGATTTCCTCTTTCTTTCACGTTTATCACCTCGGTAATATTCTTACCCGCGGCGGTGAAGTTATACACGAAATCATACTTTTTTCTGGAAGTATCCACCTTTTATCTTCTTTTACTCCGCAATTTTCACGATCTCAATCCCCTGAAAATAATATTTCAACAGTTCCCGGAACTCACTCCCCTGCTCTCTCTCCATCGCATCCGCCCCAGCCTGGGAGAATCCGTATCCGCTGCCGATCCCCTTCGATGACACCCGGATCTTCCCGTCCGCAGACGAAAAATGAAAGCAGGACGATAAAAGCCCCAAAGAATACCGGACCTCATCCCCGCTGTAATCCATATCCCCGATCTGAACCCGCTTCACATACCCGGCATCATCCCGCTCGATGATCTGAATTTTTTCCGCAATGCCGTCCGCTCCCGGACGCGGCCCGCCAATCCTTCCGATCTTATCCGCAAACTCCGCTTCCGTAAAGGTCCGGACGCATAAAAATTCTCCGGCCTCCAGATCTCCCGGACTCTCCACCGAACAGATATATGGATATGCGGCAAGTTCCCTCGTTTTTCCTGCCGACGCTTCACAGTAGAACGGCTCGATCAGCTCCCCGTCGTACTCCGCAACGAGTCCTTCTGTCTCCTGCACCGCGGTACGGATCTTCCCGTAATACTCTTTAAAATGTTCTTTCCCCCATTTTTTCTCCATCTCCCTCATGCTGAGACAATCTATGTCCAGTTCCTCTTCCCGGATACGTTCCAGCCCCGGATCCACAAGCCGGTAGATATATGTCCTCGCAAGCACCGCCTGTGCTTTTAATGTCTCGATCCCGTACTCTGCCGGAATCTCCGCCGCAACGACTCCGGTAAGAAACTCTTCCGCCGGGACCTCCGCCCCCGAATCCGTCCGGATCCGGCCTGTCCACGCCAGCGTTGTCACATAGGGGATCATGACCGTCATCCATAAGACCATAAAAAAACGCTTCATAAAAAATACCCGCCTCATACACCTGTGATACCGGATTTCAGATCCTGAAGTCTTCCGGGCAGATTGCCCGAAAAACTCCCTTCCGAATTTTTCTGATATCACTATTGTATGAGACGGGTCTGTTTTTTATGTTATCCGTAACTGTCAAGTACCTTCACAGTTACATTATTTCAGCTCTACCTTGATCTTCTCAAGATGCCAGATATCCCTTACATACTCTTCGATCGTACGGTCAGAGGAGAACTTTCCTGCGGATGCGGTATTGAGCATCGCAGTTCTTGCCCACCACTTCTCATCGCGGTATGCCTGGTCGATCTTCTTATGTGCTTCCGCATAGGAACGGAAGTCCTTTAAGATAAAGTAGGTATCTGCGCGGTCGCTGCTCTGGGTGTTGAGTAGGGAGTTGTAGATATCGCGGAACAGCTCCGGATCCTGCGGAGAATAGTAGCCGTTGATGAGCTGCATCAGCACACGGCGGATATCCTGATCATTGTTGAAGATATCCATCGGGTTGTAGCCGCCGTTGTTTTCAAGGTTGATGATCTCATCTGCGGACGCACCGAAGATGAACATATTCTCCTTGCCGACTTCCTCTGCCATTTCCACATTTGCTCCGTCCATGGTTCCGATCGTCAGAGCGCCGTTCAACATGAACTTCATGTTTCCGGTCCCGGATGCTTCCTTGCTTGCTGTGGAGCTCTGCTCGCT
>ERZ856578.1698-NODE-1698-length-40096-cov-4.670731_pt1 | contig 40096 bp, 38 predicted proteins | sample MGYA00514384_ERZ856578 | MGnify/ENA primary metagenome ERZ856578 (study PRJEB29103, sample SAMN06111958) | human gut metagenome | biome: human gut; feature: ankylosing spondylitis patient; material: healthy_person | host: Homo sapiens | place: China:Hangzhou...
AAAAACGCAGGCGTAGCGGGCTACGCTGAGGCTTTTATACCTGTGCAATCGGATTCACAGGCAAGTGAGTGGTATAGCTATTTCGAAAACGATGTACCAGCATCCACCCAGAAACGAGGAATTTCATGAAACGCAATTATCCCATCCGTCCCATCCTCCTGTTGCTGCTTACAGGCATCGTTCTGCAGGCTTCCTCCTGTCAGAGCAAAAAGTCCACCAAACGCCCGGACGATATGGCATCTGTCCGGTCAGATTCCTTTTTCGATCAGAATACCATCCCGATAAGCGTTCAGAAGCTTTTCCAGATGCCCGATACTCTCCTTTAGCTCGCGTCCGATATCCGTATCTGCCACAAGAATTCTTCGTTTTGCCGTTTCGATCAGGATATTGTCCGATACCATGTCCGTTTCGTTTCGGATCGCATCCTCTGCGGAAACGAAGGGCCTGTGCTCCACCAGATTCATGCCGTGAGAATTGGCAACAAGGGTATAGCCTGCGATTCCAGTCTTTCCCTGATAAGCCTTGGAAAAGCCGCCATCGATAATCAGTAACTTTCCGTTACATTTGATCGGCGTCTCCCCACGCTTGATCTCCACCGGAACATGACCGTTAATAATATGGGAACGATGCTCATCCAGTCCAAATTCCCGCAGGATCCTATTTAAAATCTCCTCGTTATCATACAGGCGATAATAAGCGTTTTTCGTTTCCTTATGTGTTTCCTTATCTGCGATGAAATATCGCTCAAAGGTCGCCATTTTATCCTTGCCGAATACCGGAGACTTCGGACCCGCCCAGATATACCAGAGGGTATCGCGCCCTTTTCTGCGTTCTTCCTTATCCTGAGAGTAATATCCCTTGCGGGCATAGGTTTCCAGCACCTCGTAAAGCTTTTTGCCGCTGCAGAGTTTGCCGTACACATTGATCTGTTCAAAATTTCCGTCCTCGTCCATCGGCACACAGCCATGATAGAGCAGGTTGGAATTAAAGATCTTATACATGCTGCCCTTGGCAAACAGGAAGCGCACATGCTTCTGGAGCTTCTCGCAATGAACAAAGGCATGCCGCAGGCGCTCTACTACCTGCTCCTCCTCTGCCGTCAGACGATACGGATCCTTCGGATCGACAGTCGGAAAATCAGAATCCAGCATTTCATATTCCTTATCTCCGATACGGACAGTTCCTTTTTCAAAGTCGATCTTATCCAGCAGCAGCCGGTCATCCATGTGATATTCCGGATGTGCCAGGATCAGCTGTCCCTCCAGCTTGAACTGCATGATGGCGATCGCCTTGTGCATCATCATGTCGAGCTTTAAGTCCTTGACATCGTAATCTGCCCCGTATTTGATGGAAAATACGCTGCAGTCCGAATTTTCATAGGTCTTTAGTGCAAAAGTCGCCAGGGGGATCAGGTTAATACCATAGCCCTCTTCCAGCGTGTCCAGATTGCCGTAACGGGCGGAAATCCGCAGTACCGTCGCCATACATGCCGTCTGCCCGCTGGCTGCACCCATCCACACAATATCGTGATTTCCCCACTGGATATCCACAGAATGATATGCACTCAGGGTATCCATGATGACATGAGGTCCCTTGCCGCGGTCATAGATATCTCCGACGATATGCAGGTGGTCGATGACAAGGCGCTGAATCAGGTTGCAGAGCGCAATAATACATTCCGGTGCCCTGCCGATCCGGATAATCGTATTGATAATTTCGTTATAGTAAAGCTCTTTGTCCTGAATTTCTTCTTTTTCGGTAATCAGCTCTTCGATGACATAGGAAAAATCGTGGGGCAGCGCCTTGCGCACCTTTGAGCGGGTATATTTGGAAGAAACGCGTTTGGTCATCTGCACCAGCCGGTGAATCGTGATCTTGAACCAATCCTCCAGCACATCCTGATCCGCTTCCTCCTGACAGACCAGCTCCAGCTTTTCCTGAGGATAATAAATCAGCGTTGCAAGGCTTCTTTTGTCCTTGACACTCAGCGTGTTGCCGAACTCCTCGTCGATCTTTCTGCGCACGGATCCGGAGCCGTTTTTCAACACATGGTTAAACTGCTCGTATTCTCCGTGAATATCTGTCAGGAAATGCTCCGTGCCTTTGGGCAGACTCAAAATCGCCTGCAGGTTGATGATCTCCGTCGCAGCGTCCGCAATGGTCGGAAACTGCTTCGACAAGCTTTTCAAATAAACCCTGTACTCAAAATTATTATCCATATACCCTCTCTATCTGCCGCCTGGCGGCTCCCCCGGTTTCACCGTCAACAGTTGCTTTCTGTCTTATTTTCCCTCGATCACGCGGCTCATATCGTACATACCTGCAGGCTTACCTGCCAGGAACCTTGCCGCGGAAACTGCGCCTGTTGCGAACAGCTTTCTGGAATATGCCATATGAGAAAAGGTAATGACCTCATCCTGACCTGCAAAAATCACGTCATGGTCGCCGACAATCGTCCCGCCGCGCACTGCAGAAATACCGATTTCCTTTTCCGGGCGCTTCTCCCTGCGGGTCGATCTATCATAAACATATTCGTAATCGCCGCCAGCCGCCTGATTCATGACGTCCGCCAGCGCAATCGCCGTGCCGCTGGGGGCATCCAGCTTCTGGTTATGATGCTTTTCCACGATTTCCATATCATAGCCTGCCGCTGCCAGCACCGGAACCGCATCCTTTAACAGCTTCATCAAAAGATTGATGCCCATGGACATATTTGCAGAGCGCAGTATCGCAACCTTACCGGAAGCCTCTTTGACATGTGCAAGCTGTTCTTCCGAAAGTCCGGTGGTGCAAAGCACACAGGGAAGATTTCTTTCTACACAGACATCCAGCAGCCCGTCCACTGCCTTCGCATTTGCAAAATCGATCACAACGTCCGCTTCTACATCGCAGTCCTTCATGCTTTTAAAAACGGGATAGGAATTTTGGATATGATCGCTCAAGTCCACCCCCGCAACGATCTCCATCTCTGCTTCCTTTGCAATCATCTCCGTAATGACCTGTCCCATGCGGCCATTGCAGCCGTGCATAATTACTCTGACCATGTTATCCTCCTTGTTTTGAACCTGGATTTCCTCTCTGTGGATTGCTCTGCTGTAACCCTCGCAATCCTGAAATGTAAAACAGACCGGAGCACTTTATGTCCCGGCCTGTCAAAAAGCCCTTATAATACACCAAATTTTTTCATTTCACGTTCAAGTCTTGCAGCATCTGCCTCTTCCATCTCTGTCAGCGGCATCCGCAGGGTTCCGGTGCACATGCCCTTTAACTGCATCGCCTTCTTGACCGGGATCGGATTCACTTCACAGAAAAGCGCTTCTACAAGGGGAACTGCCTTTAATTGCAGCTCACAGCTTTCTTTTACCTTTCCTTCAAAATAAAGGCTGCAGATCTGGTGTGTTTCCTGCGGCGCAACATTTGACAAAACAGAAATCACGCCCTTTGCTCCCAGAGAAAGCATCGGAACAATAATCGCATCCTCACCGGAATAGAGATCCACACAGCCATCTGCGATGCTCATGAGATGAGCTGTCTGGCTGATATTCCCCGTTGCATCCTTGACACCGACGATATTTTCCACATCCCTGCACAGGCGCACGATCGTCTCCGGCTGCAGCGTCGTACCGGTACGGGACGGAACGTTATATAACAGGATCGGCAGCTTTACAGAATCCGCAACCATCTTAAAATGCTGATACAGACCATTCTGAGTCGCTTTATTGTAGTAAGGAGTTACAACAAGCAGCCCGTCTGCACCGATCTTCTCCGCTTCCTGGGAAAGATAAACCGCCGTCTCCGTGCAGTTAGAGCCGGTTCCTGCCACAACAGGAATCCGATGTGCCACCTTCTCCACACAATAGCGGATCACATCCAGATGCTCCTCATGCGTCATCGTCGCAGATTCACCGGTTGTACCGCACACAATGATCGCGTCTGTCTGATTTGCGATCTGCTGTTCAATCACTTCGCCAAATTTATCATAATCAATCGAACCATCCGTATGAAACGGGGTGATAATCGCTACTCCGGCACCTTCAAAAATTGCCATATAAACCTCCTTGCGAGCCGTCCGGCCGCCTTGCTTTCTAACAGATTTTATATAGAATTATCATAGCACCCTGCGCCCTGACTGTCAATCAACAGGGAAAAACAAAACCCGCGCTGTAGAGAAGCTTCTCCATCCGGCGCGGGTCCGTTTTTATTTAATTTGTTCGATGTCAGATACATGGTCAGCGATTCCCAAAAGGCTGTCGCACATCCGAATTCCGGTCAATGTCACATCCGTATCTGCACCGCGCAGAAAGATCAGCTCTCTCAACTCCTGCTCCTGCACGATCCCGCAGTCCACAAGCCCCAGCACCTCATCCAGTACCAACAGGTCGCATTGACCAGTGGTCAGCACCTTTCTCGCAAAGCAGATACCATTTCGAATATTCTGTGCTTCTTCCCTCTGTTTGTCTTCCGGAAGAGATAAAAAGTCAGCATCCGATTTCTCAAACCGGAAGATTTTGATCTCCGGTTCCAGCTGCCGCTCAAATGTAGAATCCGTCAGGCCTCTCCCCTTCAAAAACTGAATCACTACTACACGTTTGCCGGATGCGGCAGCAATCAACGCTTCCCCGAGTGCCGCCATCGTTTTTCCATAGCCGTCCCCTGTAAAAATCTGAACTCTGCCCATAGTCGGAATTCCTTTCCCGATTTGTCTTTTCGTAAACATTTAATGCCGCAGATATACCATATGATGTCGATATTCTAGCATATCTTACCCTAATCTGCAACTATATCAGTCCATCCGCTCCAGCTTGCTGACCGATACCTCATAAGCGATACGCTTTTCCAGTTGATCCTCGGAAAGCTTTTTCATATATTCCCGGCTCTGGATCCGTCCCCATACCGCACAATGGGCGCCAACCTCAAAGCTGCCTGCATATCTGGCATTCCTGCCCCAACAGATGCAGGGAATGTAATCCGATTTTCCGTAAGGTCTGTTGACCGCCAGCAGCACATCCGCGATCTCTCGACCCAGCGGCGTCTTACGGTAAACCGGCTCCTTACAGATATAACCGTCCAGATAAATCTGGTTTGTCCGCGCACTTTCCTCCAACTCATCCACGAATGTGATCTCTCTTGCAAACACAGATAAAATCAGCTTATTCCTGCGTTCTTCATGGCGGTTATACGAACGGAACTGTCCGTAAATGCTTACATATTCCCCCTCGTAATTCGCATCCACGTCGATCAGGCGCTCTGATACCATAACCGGGATGATATCATAGGATTCGCTCAGCCGCGCGACTTCCACATCCATCATGTAAAAGCCTTCACCGAAAATCTCATGGCTAAACGTAAATCCGCTGATAATTTTGCCCATTACTGCTGCCTGGTTGTTTTCAATTACCTTATCTGTCATTTTAAAGTTCTCCCTTCTTGTTACAAGAATTTTTTCCTGTCATGTAATTCCATTTTATGGGGTTTCTTCCTAATTTATGAATATACGGAGGCGCACAATTCTCCTTTTCCCGACATCTGCGCCCGCTTCCGGCAGTTTTTTCCTTATTTTTGTGTCGAAAAACAGCTCTTTGGGCGTTTTAATGGTTGCATCAGAAAAAAAGCGGTGCTATACTTCTACCGTTTAAACCCGGAAATGATGAAATACGCGGCCGGAATGCCGCAGTACAAGCCGCTTTGGCGGCGGAATGTGAGGAAAAAATGAGACAGAAAAGAGAAGACGTGAGAAACGTTGCCATTATCGCCCATGTCGATCACGGCAAAACCACACTGGTTGATGAGCTGTTAAAGCAAAGCGGTGTGTTCCGTGCCAATCAGGAAGTGGCAGAACGCGTGATGGATTCCAATGCCATCGAGCGCGAACGCGGTATCACCATCCTTTCTAAAAATACAGCCGTTACCTACAACGGCACAAAGATCAATATCATCGACACTCCCGGACATGCCGATTTCGGCGGCGAGGTAGAACGTGTCCTGAAAATGGTAAACGGCGTTATCCTCGTTGTAGACGCATTCGAAGGTCCCATGCCGCAGACCCGTTTCGTTCTGCGCAAGGCCCTGGAACTGCAGCTTCCCGTTATCGTCTGCATCAACAAGTGCGACCGTCCCGAAGCGCGTCCGCTGGAAGTACAGGATGAAGTTCTGGAGCTGTTCTTAGAGCTGGATGCTACTGACGAGCAGCTGGATTGCCCCTTTGTTTACGCATCCGCGAAAAACGGCAGTGCGACGACGAACCTGACCGTTAAAAATAAGGATATGAAGCCTCTGTTCGACACGATCCTGGACTACATCCCTGCTCCCGAGGGCGACCCGGATGCTGGTCTGCAGCTGTTGATCAGTACCATTGACTACAACGAATACGTCGGCAGAATCGGCGTCGGCAAAGTGGATAATGGCAAGGTTTCCGTCAATCAGGAGGTTGTCATCGTCAACCATCACGATCCCGACTCCACCAAGCGCGTAAAGGTCAGCAAGCTTTATGAGTTTGACGGTTTGAATAAAGTAGAAGTCCGCGAGGCGGGTATCGGCTCCATCGTTGCAATTTCCGGTATTGCAGACCTGCACATCGGAGACACGCTCTGCTCTCCCGATGCGCCCAACGCAATCCCGTTCCAGAAAATTTCCGAGCCTACCATTGCAATGTACTTCATGGTAAACGACTCTCCCCTTGCCGGCAAAGAAGGAAAATTCATCACCAGCCGTCATTTGAGAGAGCGTCTGTTCCGCGAATTAAATACTGACGTTTCCCTTCGCGTGGAAGAAACAGATTCCACCGATAGCTTTAAGGTATCCGGACGCGGCGAGCTGCATCTGTCCGTCCTGATCGAGAACATGCGCCGTGAGGGCTATGAGTTTGCAGTCAGCAAGGCGGAGGTTCTGTACCATTATGATGAAAAGGGTCACAAGCTCGAGCCTATGGAACAGGTATATATCGATGTTCCGGAAGAGTTTGCCGGAAACGTTATCGAAAAGCTCGGTCAGAGAAAGGGCGAACTGGTCAACATGACCCCCGGCCACAGCGGCACGACCCGCCTGGAATTCATGATTCCTTCCCGCGGTCTGATCGGCTACCGTGGTGAGTTCATGACCGACACCAAGGGCAACGGTATCATGAACGCTATATTTGACAGCTATGCGCCTTACAAGGGCGATATCCAGTACCGCAAGCAGGGCTCCCTGATCGCATTCGAGGCAGGCGATGCCATCACCTACGGTCTGTTCAATGCACAGGAGCGCGGCACACTGTTTATCGGAGCCGGTGAAAAGGTTTACGCCGGAATGGTTATCGGTCAGACCGGCCGCAGTGAAGACATCGAAGTCAACGTCTGCAAAACCAAGAAGCTGACCAACACCCGTTCTTCCAGCGCCGACGATGCCCTGCGCCTTTCCCCTCCGCGCATTTTAAGCCTGGAGCAGGCACTGGACTTCATCGACACAGACGAGCTTCTGGAGGTAACTCCCAAGTCTCTCAGAATCCGTAAAAAAATCCTGGATCACACCATGCGCAAGCGTGCTGCAATCCAGAACAAGTAGCGCAAAAAAGAGAGCCTTGCGGCTCTCTTTTTTGCGCTACTTTCAAATTTTCATAAGGAAATTTGAAAGATTCCTTTTTTAGGGCGCTACTTTCAAATTTCCGTAAGAAAATTTGAAAGGTTCCTTTTTAATCCTTCAAAATCAGCTCCACCGGGCAGTGATCCGATCCCAGCACCGTTGTGTCGATCTTCGCATCCTCCAGTCTGTCTTTCAAACTTTCTGACGTCATAAAATAATCAATTCTCCATCCGGCATTTTTGCTGCGGGCCTGGAAGCGGTACGACCACCAGGAATAGATGCCCTCCTGATCCGGATAAAAATACCGGAACGTATCGATAAAGCCATTCTCCTGCAGCTTTGTCATCTTTCCACGCTCTTCGTCCGTAAAGCCTGCGTTTTTACGGTTGGTTTTCGGGTTCTTTAAATCAATTTCTTTGTGCGCAACATTCAAATCTCCGCAGAAAATCACCGGCTTGTTTGCTTCCAGCTTCTTCAAATACGTGAAAAAGTCATCCTCCCACTTCATACGGTAATCCAGCCGTGCCAGACCATCCTGGGAATTTGGTGTATACACTGTAACCACGTAATAGTCCGGGTATTCCAGCGTGATTACTCTGCCCTCGTGATCGTGTTCCTCAATTCCAATGCCGTATGCGACCGACAGAGGTTTCTGCTTTGTAAAAATCGCCGTCCCGGAATAGCCCTTTTTCTCTGCATAATTCCAGAACTGTTCATAGCCCGGCAGCTCCATCTCGATCTGCCCCGCCTGAAGTTTCGTCTCCTGCAGGCAGAAAATATCGGCGTCCGCCTCGTTGAAAAAATCCATAAAGCCCTTTGTCATACAGGCGCGAAGCCCGTTCACATTCCATGAAATCAGTTTCATACCTTTTCTCCGTTTCTATTTCAACTGTGCTCTGCCGCCCAACTGCTTACGCATCCGGCGCCACGAAATACAGCTTCTCCACCTCTTCGATGCCAGCCTTCGCTGCGGTTGCCTCTGTAATTTCTTTTTTCAATCCGGGCACACACTCTGCCGCAAGCAGCACCGTCAGCTCCACCTGATCCGTATAAACCGTGTCCTCCGCTTCCAGACCGTTCTGGCGCAGGATGTATTGAATCTTTCCGATTCCATTATAGTCTGTGCAGATTTTTAAACGGACGCCATAACGCATCGTCCCGATTTTGGACGCGGCAATCCCTTCTTTTACTGCGCTAGAATAGGCGCGCACCAGTCCGCCGGTGCCCAGCAGCACGCCGCCAAAATACCGTGTCACAACGACTGCGACGTTTCTTACGCCCTCGCCTAAAAGCACCTCCAGCATCGGACGTCCCGCCGTCCCGGAGGGCTCACCATCGTCGCTGCAGCGCGTCAGCTCCGCTTTCGTGCCGATAACAAACGCCGAGCAATTATGCCGGGCGTCCCAGTATTTTTTCTTCATCTCATCAATAAACGCAACCGCCTCTGCTTCGGATTCGACCGGACGGACGTTTGCGATAAAGCGCGATTTTTTTTCCACCAGCTCTGCCTGACCGCCCTCCAGCACCATCCGGTAAGGCTCCCTGACCGTTTCTTTTTCTTCCATAAAAATTCTCCATTCTACAGCTGCCCTGCGTTTTCTCATCTGTCCGCTGACAGGCGTTTCCCGCTTCCCAACCAGTATAACAGCATTTCTTTTTGTGAACAATATCTTAATATGGCAGAAAAACCTTTATTTACCTGCCCGCTTTTGCTATAATCAGGGGAGGTAATGTCCAAAACCAAGGAGGTTTCATTGCATGAATTATGGCAAAAAGAGTGTAAAACAGAAAAAGAAAGCACTCCAGTCCACATCTTCGAAGCTCGGACGCAAATGCCTGCTCACCTTTTCCAAGGTGCTGCTTTTATGCGTCCTTGCACTCCGGACTGGGGGTTTTCAAGGGGATTATAGATTCTGCACCTACCATCACACTGGAGGATGCAACTCCCACCCGATACTCTTCCTTTATTTATGACAGCAAAGGAAACCAGATGGCGAAGCTGATCGCCGAGGACTCCAACCGTGTCCCCGTTACGATGGATCAGATTCCCACCGATCTGGCAAACGCCTTTGTCGCCATCGAGGATGAGCGTTTTTACCAGCACAACGGTATCGACATCATGGGGATTCTCCGTGCCGGCGTAACCGCCGTAAAGACCGGCTTCAAACGGCAGGAGGGTGCCAGCACCATCACCCAGCAGCTGATCAAAAATACCGTCCTGACGACCTGGACTCAGGAAAAGACGCTGGGCGAACGAATCAAGCGAAAAGTCCAGGAGCAGTATCTTGCGATTCAGCTGGAAAAAGATACCAACGACAAATCCAAGATTCTGGAACAATACATGAACACGATCAACCTGGGCCAGAACACGCTGGGCGTACAGGCTGCCTCCAAGCGTTATTTCAACAAAAACGTCTGGGAGTTAAGCCTTTCCGAATGCGCGACCATCGCCGGAATCACCCAGAACCCGTCCAAGTATAATCCGCTGACCCATCCTGACAAAAACCAGGATCGCCGTGAAAAGGTGCTGACCAACATGCTGGAGCAGGGCTATATCACACAGGCGCAGTACGACGAGGCGGAATCGGATACTGACAGCTTATACCGCAGAATCCAGACCGCCAACCTCGAAGTCGGCGGAGATTCTTCCGTAGACTCTTACTATGCGGATGCAGTCAAAGAAGCCGTAACCGAAGACCTGATCGCAGCCGGCTATACCGAAACCCAGGCTTACGTCATGGTTTATTCCGGCGGTCTGAGCATTTTCTCCGCCATGGATCCCGATATTCAGGCGATCTGTGACTCCGTTGCTTCTGACGAATCCCTCTATCCGGACGGCACGCGCTGGCTGTTAAGCTACCAGCTGACCTACCGCGATCCTGATTCTGATGAGGAAGGCGGCATCGTCAACATCAGCTCGGAAAAGTACAAATCCTATTATCAGGAAAACGGCGACAAAAACTTCAACCTCCTGTACAGCTCTCAGGAAGAGGCGAATGAAGCGATCGAGGCTTATAAGGCTGCTACGATTCCCGACAGTGCGGAAATTATCGGCGAATCCATCACCCTGACGCCCCAGCCCCAGATTTCCTTAACGATTGAGGATCAGTCCACGGGCTATGTCGTTGCCATGATCGGCGGCCGCGGCACCAAGGAAGGAAACCTGACCCTGAACCGCTCCACCGATGCGGTACGTCAGCCGGGTTCCACCTTTAAGATCGTCTCCACCTATGCGCCCGCGCTGGACAGCGCCGGTATGACCCTCGCGGATGTCGAAGTCGACGGTCCCTTCAACTATGACAATGGCAGACCGGTATCCAACTGGTATTCCAGCGGCTACCGCGGCATCTGTTCCCTGCGGGATGGTATCCGGGACTCCTTAAATATCGTTACAGTAAAGGTCCTGACGCAAATCACCCCCCGTCTGGGCTATGAATATTTACAGAAATTCGGCTTTACCACGCTGGTAGACGGCGTAGAGAAAAACGGCAAGATTTTCTCCGATGTCCAGCAGGCCCTGGCCCTTGGAGGTATCACATACGGTGTAAAAAACATCGAATTAAACGCCTCCTATGCCACCATTGCAAACGGCGGGCAGTATATCAGACCCAAGCTGTATACGATTGTAAAAGACCACGACGGCAACGTTATTTTGGATAACACCAGCACCGAGGGTACGCAGGTCATCAAGCCCTCCACCGCATTCCTCTTAACGAGCGCAATGCAGGATGTTGTCACCTCCGGTACCGGTACTGCTGTCAACTTCGGCGGCATGTCCATCGCCGGTAAAACCGGTACGACGTCCGATTATAACGATATCTGGTTCTCCGGCTACACACCGTACTACACCTGTACGACCTGGACAGGTTATGACAACAACACAAAGCTGCGCAAGGGCGAAGAACGAAGCCTTGCAAAGAAGCTCTGGAAAGCAGTCATGAGCCAGGTGCACGAAGGTCTGGAAAACAAATCCTTCTCTCAGCCTGCCGATATCGTCGCACAGACTGTCTGCGCAAAGTCCGGCAAGCTGCCCACCGCACTCTGCGGTGAAACCTTAAAGACCGAATATTTTGCTGTAGATACGGTTCCGACAGAAACCTGTGACGTACACTATCAGGGTAGTGTCTGTGCCTACAGCGGTCTGCCCGCAGCAGATGCCTGCCCCTTTGCAACGGAGGGTACTCTGGAAATGCTTCCGGAAAACGAACGTATCCTGACCGGTCAGGTGACCTCCGAGGATTCCCAGAGGGTCTGCGAGCACAGCTCCGTCTTCATGGCAACCCCCGGTGCAGATCAGATCATCGAGCAGGAACGGCTCGAGCTTCAGCTGCGCAGCAACTCTGCACAGTACGAAGCTCTGCTCGTAAGCCTGCAGCAGCAGCTCCAGACCGCAGTAGAGGATAAGGCGATTGCAGATCAAGAGCTTGCAGCGGCTGCCGATGACAATGCAAAAGCGGCTGCACAGAGCGCTGTCGATGAGGCACAGCACCGAATCGACAGCCTCAACGCACAGATCAATCAGTTAAATGCCGCACAAACCTCTGTCCAGACACAGTCTGCCGCAGCTGCACCGTCTTCCGACAGCAGCGCAGCCGACAATGTCCCTGTCGATGATGGAAATGCAAACTAACGCGCTTACAGCGCATACCTGAAAAGAACAAAGAAATAACAGTTCCGCAGGTCAGAGCAGTAAATATGCAGACCTGCGGAACTGTTACAAAAAGAATTACAATATTGCTTTCAAAAGGGGACTGATGCCCAGCGTCAATCCCCTTTTCTTTTTCCAGAAAAATCTTCCAGCTTTCCTGACATGGTTTCAACAGGAGCTCTTTACTTCACAACACCTTTTTTCAAAATAATGTTGGCATACTGAGCTTTTTCTCCGGTCGCTACCACGCAGTACGCCTTTTTGGCGCGCTCGTAATAGGCAAACCGCTCGATCTTATGCACCTCTGTGCCCGGCTCATAATAGTTCAGGAGCGCCTTATAAGCCTCCCAGATCACCGGTACAACCGTATCTCCCGGCACGACCTCCATCAGGACGAAATGCTCGGGATCGTACTGATCCAGCGGAAACAACGGCAAAATCGCCGCCAAAAGCTCTGCCGTACCGATTCCATCCGCCCGGATCACCCGTTGTCCGATGCTGCTGGACGGAAAGTTCGCATCCGCCAGCACGATCTCGTCTCCGTGTCCCATTTCATCAAGAACTTTTAACAGCTCCGGTGAAATCAGTGGTGAAATTCCCTTCAACATATCGAATATCCCCTTAAACTTATTCTGCAGCAGCGCGCCTGCCACGCCGTATTTTCTCCGCACACGCTGTCATCCCACCAGGCTGCAGCGCCATACCTCCACGCCGCTGTCCTGGAATACCTCTCTCAGGCGCTTCTGCACCTGTTCCACAGTCACGCCTTTTTTCAGGATAACCTGTAAAAAGCCTCCACCGCCTGCGCCGCAGATCATCTTTCCGTCGATCAGATCCTCCACGGAACTAAAGATCATATCAATACAGGTATTGGTACAGCCGCCATCCAGCCGTCTGGAAAGCTCCCAGTGCTGGTTCAGGAGCTGTGCAAAGCCGTCTACATTTCCCTTTTCCAGCTCAAAGCGCATCAAAACCGCTATCCGCTGGATCTCATAAAGCACCTCCACCGTATCCGGGTTACCGCTCACATAGCGGCTTACAATATCGCGCAGCAGGTTTCTTGCAAGCCTGCGCTGTCCGGAATAAATCAGGCAGAATCGCTCGTTTAACTCCTGCAGCGTCTCTGTGCTGATGCTGCAGGGACTGCAGCCGATTTCCTGTACAATCGCCGCATCGCTGGTCACCATTTTGATTCCGGGCGCAAGCCCGCCCACCTGGTCCTGCCAGCCACCGCCCGTGGACATAATCTGCTCCATGCACAGGACCCGGTTGTACAGCTCCTCCTGGGACAGCTCCTTTCCGAGCATCCGGTAAATCGCCTTGACACATGCGCCCGCAAGAATCGAGGACGTACCGAGGCCGCTGCCTCTCGGGATATGAATCACCTGTGTGGACAAATAGAGTCCGCTGCCGAGATTTTTTGTCACCTCTTCGACAGAAATCTGCTCCCGGTACGGAATGATGCCGCAGGCGATCAGCGCCGCCTTATGCAGAGCAAAGGGATCGTAAGGATTGCTGGAATCCTGCAGCTGACTGATTTCAGAAAATGCCTGCTCTGCGCCGCTGTCCGCGCTGGCCAGCACGATCTGATTGCCCGGAATCTTTTTCACAACTGCCTCGACAGGATTCTGTCCGTCCAGCTTCACCGCCGCATTCAGCACCGTTCCGCCGTGCTCCATGCAATATGGAGGCGTATCGCTCCAGCCGCCGCCCCAGTTGACGCGCACGGGCAGGCGTACCACCACTTCCTCCTGCTCCATTTTTGCCGTCGAATCGTAGGAAAGCCCTGCCACCGCCCCGACAAGAATCGCGTTTCGGATCGTATCCAGGCACAGGTCAAGATACTTATCCTGTTTCGTCAGACAGGATAGCGCATAATAAATCCGGATTTTTCTGGAAAATTCAAACAGCTCCTGTTCGTCCAGCTTTTCCGCCAGACCGCAAAGCTGCCGGATTACACGCGCATTGATCTCCCCGTTGAACACCTTCACCGCCTCATGGAGATTATCCTTTTTGTCGATGGCCTCCAACAGGGATTCGATTTTTACCTTATCCTCCAGCTTATCCTGCCAGGGCAGAATCGCCGTCACATCCGCCTGGTTGAAGCTGTCCTTTAAAGAAATCCCGTCTTTCAGTGCTGGAAAACCGTCTTCATATGCACGCAGTGTCGCAGATACTGCTTCCTGAATCGTATTTCGAATCGGATAAACTGCCGCCGTCCACAACGGTTCGCCGATCTTTTTTCCAAATAATGCCGCTTCCTTCGGATTGTCGCATACACCGTACATCCGGACAACAAACCTGCCGTCCTGCAGCTTTAGCCCATGCAGTACCGTATCCGCCGGAACGCTCTGTCCGTCCAGCGTCACGCCGGAGATCACGCAGCGCTCCCCGACAACCGTACCATGATGCAAATAGCTGTCCTCGATATAGCTTCCCGCGCCAACGTCTGCACGCAGGCTGATATAGCTGTTTCCAGCCCCATAGCTTTTTTCCTGACTGTTGGTGTTGATCCGCGCCTGCCAGCCCAGATGCGTAAATTGCTCCATCCCCTCCGTCATCAGATGCAGCAGCTCCCGGGTCGTCCCAAAATGGATAAATGCCGCCGGTGACATCCGGATCAGCTTCATCTGATAGGGATGCAGCGCCGCCCAGATTTTTTCCCGGCAGGCTCTCAGCTCCGGTGTAAACTCACCTTCGGGCGTCTCTTGATAATACTGCTCCAGGGTAGAATCCGACGCCAGTGGATACAGAAAGTCCGCATAAAACGAAAGCCGCGCCTGTTCGTTGACACAGGCGGCAAACTTTTCCTCTGTGTCGATCAGACTGTAAAGGGAATTGAGCAGGTCTACGCTCATCATAACCGCACCGGTGTCGATATCCACATGCCCGTGCTCGTCCACCGCACCCATTTCGTGCAGTTGCTCTACGGTCTTTTTATGTAAAAATCCGCCGACATTTCCTTCCCTGTCCCGTCTGTATACACCGTGGTTTTTGCCGATTTCTGCAGGCTCCTTGATCGACAGCGCCGCAGCGCCTTTTCCGTAAAAATCGATCTGAAGCGGGTTAAACAGCAGCAGCACATCCCCGGAGCAGACGAGCATTCCGGCGTTCATCCGCGCCGCAACACCGCACATGGCAATCATAAATTCGTCGAACAGCGTCGATCTGCGGCCGTTTGGAAGAATCCGCGGCACGGGGGAAAAGAGCTTGCCGCAGGCGGAATACTGGGGCACGCGCTTACTGTCCCCGCCGGAATGGATGACCAGAATACGTTTGCCGTCAAAGGCGTGGCAAGCTGCTTCGCCGGGCTGCGCAGACGCGAACTGCCTGCTCTCTGCTGCGCCGTCACCCTGCACTGCGCTATGCGGCACAGCAGCGAGACTCTGCTTACCCGCCGCATGCTCCCGGATATACCGCAGCACATTTAAAGTTGCGCCGCCGCTTCCGACGCGCTTGCCGTCCGGATCGGGCAGCACCGCATAGTGCGTCTTTTCCGGAAGCATCTGATGTTTTAAGCGGTAGGAAATCTGCGCACGATATGCCTGAGCCTGAGCCTCGTTCGAAGCCGTCAGCACCACATAATCCCACAACGGCAGGTTCGGGTTGTGCAGAATTTCCTCATACTGTTTCGTACAGTCCCGATAAGACTGCTGTAAAAATAACGTCTGATAAGACAATCAAATACACATCCTCTCTTGTATTTCATGGCTGCAGATACCAAAATCCAGCTTCTTCTGCAGACCTCTCACTACTGGTAGGATAGCATATTCCGGGCGCTATTTCCACTGAAAAACGGCAATTCCGACAGCCGCTACAGCAAGTCCGATCGCCTTTCTCCACTCCCACGCTGCTTTTTCAACGCCGAACAGCCCAAACAGCTCCACAAGATATGCCGCCGCGATCTGCGCCACCACGATAAACAGAACCGCCCTTGCAGGTCCAAGCATCGCCATTGCCTTAATCACTGTCCAGGTAATCCCGGCGCCGAGTACGCCGCCAAGCAGCAGATACTTCGGCTCGCTCCGAAACACGGCAAACAGATTCGACCGGTCCGCTGCAAGCCAAACTGCCAGGCACGACAGCAGCGCCGTCGCCTGCACAAACACATTCGCAGACCAGATGCTCGATGCTTTCGTGACCTGTGTATTGAAAATGCCCTGCACGCTCATCAGAACCCCGGATAAAACTGCAATCAAAAATCCAACCATCCTGCAAGCCTCCTTCTTCCGTCCGCCCTGACAGCGTCCGGTATGAAATACAGTATGCGTTATGGTTGGATTTTTATACACGTTCTTATTCTTCTTCGCCCTCAGCGTAATCGATTTGAGTCTCCGTAGGCACTTCGATATATTCTTCTTCCACGTACTGCGTGCCGGTTACCTGTGTCATAATTTTTTCCGAAAGGTCTTTTAAAACGTCCGAAACGTTTTCTCCCTCCCAGATTTTCGTCTCCGCGATCTCCATCTGTACCCAGAAGTTCGCAGTCGCCATCAGCTTCGGCACCGGAACCGTCTGGCTGTATTCCTGCCAGAACGCTGCCATCTCCTCCGTCTGCTGCGCTGCGCTCTTTTTGGCAGGCACAAGGGTACTGCGGTCAAACAGCTTATCCGCGCTGTCCGTGCAAAGCCATGCTGCGAAATTATCCGCCTCGTCCTGATGCTTGCCGTAGCCGTTTACAACAACGCTTCCGGTCACGGAAATACCGCGGGAGCAAACCGTTTCACTGATATCCGGCAGGGACGCTGCGCCGTATTCCCACGCAAAGCTTCCGTCTGCCTTCGCCTGCGCAACCCGATCCAGAATATCGGTGGTCGCAATCGTATAAACCAGCTTTCCATCCAGAAAATCCTGCACAACCTGGTCGTAGCTCGAAGTCGCCGCATCGATCGAGAAAAACTGACTCAGCTTCTGGTACGCCGCAAGCCCGTAAACCGCATCCTGATTATAGATGTTGATCCGGGACGAATCATCCCCGCAGCTTCCGCCAACGGTGATATAATTTCCTGCAAAGAAATAATTATAGAAAAAATCAGATACATCCCATCGGAAAACCGATTCTACCGTTTCCGGCGCGTTGTACTCATCCGCAAAATTCCGGATATCATCAATCGTTTTCGGAATCAGGGACACCTCGTCCGTTTCCAGCTCTGCCGCCGCCTGCTCCAGATACGTCTGATTGTATACAAGAGCGCTGGTTTCAAAATACAGCGGATAAGCAACCGCATGTCCCTGATAGGTCACGGCGTCCAGTGCAGTCTGCGGGAAATTTTCGGTATTCAGGACAGCATTCTGATCCTTCACATTTACCGCCAGACCGGCAAGGTAGGCTTTTTCCAGTCCATCATTGCTGATCAGGTAAACATCCGGCATGGATTCCTCTACCAGGGAAGCGTCGTTTACTGCCTCGAGATATTCCAGACCGCTTTTCAAAACCGGGACAACACGCACGCCGGTCTCATTCTGATATTCCAGCGCCATCGCGGAAAGATAATCCTCCAGTTTTTCCTCGGTATACCACACCGTCAGCGTCGGTTTGGACGACAGAATACCGTCCGCAGAAACGCCTGCCTTATCCAGGGCAGAAACGCCCGCATAAATCAAAGCCCCCGCAGCACAGACACCGCAGACCGCCCCGATCAGTTTTGGGTAAAAAGACATATTCCTCTCCATTTCTTTCTTTTTTGCCGCGCTGCCGTTTCCCGGCAGCTACGCGTTTTGCTCCTGAAACGTTTTCAGACACGAATCCAGAATTTCGATCATTTCATCCACGTCTGCGTCGGTGATGACAAGAGGCGGAACAAAGCGGATAATATTAGTTCCCGCATTGATCAGAATCAGACCGTTTTCCAGCGCTGCGTTGATCACAGGCGCAACCGGACGGTCAAAGACAAGTCCCTGCATCAGTCCCATGCCTCTTCTGTCCGTGATAAAATCATATTTTGCTGCCAGGCTGTCCAGCTTTTCTTCCAGATAAGCTGACACCTCCCGCACATGCTCCAGGATGTTGTTTTCTTCAAACAGCTCCAGCACCTTTGTCACAGCTGCACATGCCAGCGGATTGCCGCCGTAGGTCGTACCATGGTCGCCTGCCGTAAGCGAATGCTGTCCGACCTTTTCCGTCATTAAAAATGCACCCACCGGAACACCGCAGCCAAGGGCTTTTGCCGTCGTCATGATATCCGGCTTTACGCCGTATTTCTGCCACGCATACCAATAGCCGGTTCGTCCCATGCCGCACTGGATTTCATCCAGAATCAGCAGGATATCCTTTTCATCGCACAGCGCGCGCACTTTTTTCAGAAAGTCCTCCTGTACCGGATAAATTCCGCCTTCTCCCTGCACGGTTTCCAGAAAAATTGCGCACGTCTTGTCATTCACACATGCCAGCACGCTGTCAAAATCGTTGAGGTCGGCAAACCGGATATTGCCGATTCCGGGCTCAAATGCCTCTCTATAATGCGGATTGCCGGTTACCGACAGTGCTCCCATCGTCCGACCGTGGAACGAATGGTTCATGGCAATGATCTCATGATCCGTCGTGCCGTCTTTTAAATAAGCATATTTCCGCGCCGCCTTGATCGCGCCCTCGATCGCTTCCGCACCGCTGTTGGTGAAGAACACGCGGTCCATCCGGGAAACCTTTTTCAGATGTCTTGCCGCTTCCACCGCAGGAACATTGTAATAATAATTCGATGTGTGGATGACCTTGTCGATCTGCGCCTTCAGCGCATCATTGTACTCGGCATTATGATAGCCGAGGGCAAACACCGCAATACCAGCCACAAAATCCAAATACCGTTTTCCTTCTATATCATATAAAGATACGCCGTCGCCGCGATCCAGAACAACCTGATACCGGTTATAGGTATGCAGAAGATCCTGCTCGGCTTCGTCGATATACTGCTGCATCAATTCACCCATGTTTCCTCCATTCCGCAGGCACTTTGTGCCGAAGGTACTTTGCACTGCTTTAAACCTACTCATCGTCTCCGACAATCGCCGTTCCGATCCCATGATCTGTAAAAATTTCCAAAAGCAGACAGTGGGGGATTCTGCCGTCCAGGATATGTACCCGGTTGACGCCGCCTTTAACCGCCGCCGTACAGTTGTTTAACTTCGGCAGCATGCCGCCGCCGATCTCGCCGCTGCTGACAAGTGCTTCCGCGTCGCTTGCTGTAATGCGGGAGATGAAAGAGGATTTATCAGAAAAGTCTTTGTACAGACCTTCTACATCCGTCAGGAACACGAGCTTGTCCGCGCCGACCGCCCTTGCGATCGCGCACGCTGCGTCGTCTGCATTGATATTATAGGTCTCGCAATTTTCATCCATGCCCACCGGAGCTACGATCGGAAGGTAATCGCGGTCGATCAGATCATATAAAATCTTTGGATTTACTTTTGTCACATCGCCGACAAAGCCGATATCCTTCCCATCGGAATATTTCTTTTCCACCTGCAGAAGACCGCCGTCCTTGCCGCTGATGCCAGCTGCGGGTACGCCAAGCTCCTGCACCATGGCAACCAGATTTTTGTTGACGCGCCCCAGCACCATTTCCGCGATTTCCATCGTTTCAGCGTCCGTCACGCGCAATCCGTTGACAAAAACAGGCTCCTTGCCGGCTTTTGCCACCCATTTGCTGATGGCCTTGCCGCCGCCGTGTACAATGATCGGCTTAAAACCTACCAGCTTTAACAGCGTCACGTCCTTGATGACGTTTTTCTGCAGCTCTTCATTGCTCATGGCGCTGCCGCCGTATTTTACCACGATAATTTTCCGGTTGAATTTCTGGATATAGGGGAGCGCTTCAATCAGCACCTCCGCCTTTTTCATGATCTGTTCCATTTCCGGTTTTTCCACTTTTTCCTCCCATTTCTGCGCACGCTTCCTTTTGCGGCGCTGCGAGACTGTTTTATCGTTCTAACGCCGGTTCGCGTCAGCTGCGGTAGTCCGCGTTAATCTTGACATAATCGTAGGTTAAGTCACAGCCCCAGGCTGTCGCTTCCGCCTCGCCCATCTTCATATCCACAAGTGCAGTCACCTCGGAGCAGGACAGGATCCGGGTCGCTTCTTCCTCGCTGTAATCTGCCGCCATACCATCCTTGAAGATCAGGATCTTTCCGGCGCTGCTTTCCAGATACAGTTCTATCGCCTCGGGATCGAATTTTGCACCGGAATAGCCCAGCGCACACAGAATCCGTCCCCAGTTCGCATCGTGTCCAAACAAGGCTGCCTTTGTCAGGCTGGAGGTGATGACCGATTTTGCCAGGGTCTTTGCATCTTCCTTATTATCCGCATGAATGACCTTTACCTCGAACAGCGCGGTTGCGCCCTCGCCGTCGCCTGCGATCTTCTTCGCCAGCGTCTCATTGACATAATGAAGCGCTTCCACAAACGTATCGTAGTCCGCGCCCTTTTCCGTGATTTCATGGTTTCCCGCCTGACCGTTTGCCAACACAAGAAGCGTATCGTTTGTCGAGGTATCGCCGTCTACGGAAACCATGTTGAAGGTATCCTGCACGTCAGCGCTCAGTGCTTCCTGCAGAAGCTTTTTGGAGATATTCACATCCGTTGTCACAAATGCGAGCATTGTGCACATATTCGGATGAATCATGCCGGAGCCTTTGCACATGCCGCCGATGGTTACTTCTTTTCCACCAATCGTCACCTTTACTGCAACCTGCTTGTTGCGGGTATCCGTTGTCATAATCGCCTTTGCCGCATCGGTTCCTGCCTCTTCTCCGGGCTTGATCGCCTTTGCCAGCATACGCACACCTTCGGTCATTTTTTCCATCGGAAGCTGCATACCGATGACGCCGGTCGAACAAATCAGGACGCTCTGAGGAGAAATCTCCAGCGCATCTGCTGCGGCTCCTGCCGTCTCCCTGCAATATTCATAGCCGAGCTTTCCGGTACATGCATTTGCGATGCCGGAGTTTACAACGATCGCCTGAGCTTCCCACTCGCTCTCTACGACTTCCTTATCCCATAAAACAGGAGCCGCTTTTACTACATTCGTCGTAAACACGCCCGCTGCGCGACACGGCGTTTTGGAATACACCATTGCCATATCTTTTCTGTTCTGATACTTGATCCCGGCCTCTACGCCGGCTGCCAAAAATCCCTTTGCTGCGGTTACGCCGCCTGTAATGATCTCCATAGTTTCCTCTCATTTCTGCTCATGCGTTGAAATTTTCGATATTTTTCTGATTTAAAACAAAATCGTAGTAGTTTAAGTCTTCACGCTTCGTCCAGCCGATCTGCTTCCAGAAGGCGTTGCCGATATCATTTTTCGTAAACGCGATCAGGGACACCTTATTGATGCCCTCCTGCTGCAGCGCATTCATACAGTGCACCACCATCGCCCTGCCGATCCCGTGCATCCGGTAATCCTCATGCACACAGACGTGATACAGACAGCCCCTGCGCCCGTCATGCCCGCACAAAATCGCGCCGACCACTCTGCCGTCCAACTCAGCGACTACGCTGATTCCGGGATTTCGCTTCAAAAACCGCTCCACCCCTTCTCTGGAATCGTCGATCGTCCGGATCGAAAACCCGTGAATCGTCATCCAAAGGGCGTATACCTGATCATAATCCTCTATTTGCATGCTGCGCACTGTAACCATTGTTATTTATCCTTTCCTGCCAGGGCCAACATAAGGCAAAAGCGCCTCGCCCCAGCTTTTTATCAGCCGTTCAGGCGACCATGCCGCATTCGCCGGCGACGTGGAGGGAAGCTTCCCCGCTTCCCGCTGACATGCCTTCTCACAATACCTGTGATATAACTCCCATGACTTTGCGCCGTTGCAAAACACCGCCTCAATCCTGGAATCCTGCAAAAGCCCGGCCACATCGTTTGCTGCCACATCCCGGATGGAGCTGTCCGAAGACCCTACAATCCGACAGGAAGCGATCACATCCCACACAGCGATCTCATTTGCCAGCAAAAAAGCCTTTTTCTCCTCCACCGACACCGGAACCTCCGCCTGACACACCCCCGCTAAAACCTTCCAAAACCGGTTCTGCGGATGCCCGTAATAAAAATGATTCTCCCTCGACTTCACCGACGGCAGACTTCCTAAAATCAACACCCTGGAATGCCCGTCCACAACCGGCGAAAAAGGATGCACCACCAACTCCTGCCCGACAGCCATCCAAAACACCTCAATCCTTCAAAGCACAAAAATTCTCTAACCCTAGATTTTACAAACAACTCCACGGAAAATCAAGACTTTTTTACCCCAACAGGGCAAAGTCGCCTACGGCGACCAGCCCACACCGCCGAAGTCGGCGCAGTCGGCGCAGCCGACCAGCCCCCAACAAACTCAGCCCTCACTACCGGGCCGCTGTTGCCGCAGGCAACCAGGCCTCACCGCGCAGACTGATTGCCAGCCCCGGCTGCCGACTGCAATTGCGTCCCCTTGATTTGCAAGCGAAACTTTTGCAAAAACGCACAGGCTTCCGGCACCGAACGTCCGACTGTCCGAAGCAGGCATGCACAACCGCCAAAGCAGCCAAAAACCTACCACCATGCCTGCAAGTTTCGGACGTGAGGTGCGCCCTTAGGAAGCCGACGCGCTTTTGCATAAAAGTTTCAGCGCGCAAATCCCGGGGACGCAATGCAGTCGGCTGCCGGGGCAGTCAAAGTCTGCCGGGAATCCACCACTCCCTTACGGGAACATCGGCACAAGATCCAGGCCCTCGGACTCCTCCAGTCCAAACATCAGATTCATATTCTGCACTGCCTGTCCTGCTGCGCCCTTCACCAGATTATCCATGGCACCCATCATAATCACACGCTTCGTCCGCGGATCGACCTTAACGTTCACATCTACAAAATTGCTGCCCTCTACCCACTTCGTTTCCGGGCACACACCCTCCGGCAGCACGCGCACAAACTTCTCATCCTGATAATATTTGTCATAGGCTGCCCGAATCATTGCAGCATCCGGCAGTCCAAGGCTTCCGTCCGGCTTTTTCACTTCTTTTAAGGAAGCATAAGCCGTCACCAGAATTCCACGGTTCATCGGAACCAGATGCGGCGTAAAGTTCAGCACAACCGGACAGCCTGCCGCATAGGACAGCTGCTCCTCGATCTCCGGCGTATGGCGATGGCTCGCAACACCGTATGCCTTGATATTTTCATTCACCTCACAGTACAGGTTTGCAACCTTTGCACTGCGCCCTGCCCCGGAGGTACCGCTCTTTGCATCAATAATCAGCGTATCCATATCGATCAGTCCCTCTGCTGCCAGCGGAAAGATCGAAGTAATGGAGCAGGTGGGATAACAGCCGGGATTTGCTACCAGACGAGCCTGTTTGATCGCCTCACGGTTTCTTTCACACAGACCGTAAACCGCTTCCGGGATAAACTGCGGAGATTTGTGCTGGATCCCATACCACTTTTCATAAGTAGCAACGTCCTTGATCCGAAAATCCGCGCTCAGGTCGATCACCTTTGTACCGGAAAGGATTTCCTCATCCAGAACCCCTGCCAAAAAGCCCTGGGGCGTCGCGGTAAAGATCACATCGACCTCTTTTGCCAGCTGCTTTAAATTATCATCCTTACAAACGTCCTCTACAATCTGAAACATATTCTGATAAACAGAGGCATATTTCTGATCCACATAGCTTCTGGATCCGTACCATTTGATTTCTACATCTTTATGCCCGTATAAAAGACGGACCAGTTCCCCGCCGGCATAGCCGGTCGCTCCGATAATTCCAACCTGAATCATTCTCTTTTCCTCCTTGACGCTGCATAATCATACCGCATTTATGTATAATATTCAAGTATTTTTGGAATATATTTCATTTTAATGAATAAAATATTTATAATTTGCATAAATTTACACTTGCATTCCTTCGCATCCGGGTGTATAGTAATTTCAGTCAGTCGGGAACGGATGCTTCCATCCTTATCTTGACACAGCTTGAAAGAAAAATCAAACACAGCATATGGAGGAGTAATTATCATGAAAGAAAAAGTTATTTTAGCGTATTCCGGCGGTCTGGATACCACAGCCATCATTCCGTGGCTGAAAGAAAATTTCGACTACGAAGTTATCTGCGTCTGCATCGACTGCGGACAGGAAGAAGAGCTGGACGGTCTGGAAGAAAGAGCAATCTCCTGCGGTGCTTCCAAATTATATATCCTCGATGTAAATGACGAACTGTGCGACGAATACATCGTTCCCTGCGTACAGGCACATGCTGTTTACGAAAACAAATACCTGCTGGGCACATCTATGGCGCGTCCGCTGATCGCGAAGAAGCTGGTTGAGGTTGCCCGCAAAGAGGGCGCTACCGCAATCTGCCACGGCGCTACCGGCAAGGGCAACGACCAGATCCGTTTCGAGCTCGGCATCAAAGCCCTGGCTCCTGATTTAAAGATCATTGCTGCATGGAGAAACGATAAGTGGACCATGGATTCCCGGGAATCCGAAATCGAATACTGCCAGGCTCACGGCATCCACCTTCCTTTCTCTGCAGATTCCAGCTACAGCCGCGACCGTAACATCTGGCACATCAGCCATGAAGGTCTGGAACTGGAGGATCCCGCAAACGAGCCCAACTACGGACATCTGCTTGTTTTAGGCTGCACTCCCGAGGAAGCTCCCGACGAGGCAGAATACGTTACCATGACCTTTGAAAAAGGCGTTCCGAAGAGCGTAAACGGTGTAGAGATGAAGGTTTCCGACATCATCCGCACTCTGAACAAGCTGGGCGCAAAGCACGGCATCGGCATCGTCGATATCGTAGAGAACCGTGTTGTCGGCATGAAATCCCGCGGCGTTTATGAGACTCCCGGCGGAACGATCCTGATGGAGGCACATCAGCAGCTGGAAGAGCTGATCCTCGACCGCGATACCTATGCAGAAAAGATCGATATGGGCAACAAGATGGCTCAGATTGTATACGAAGGCAAATGGTTCACTCCTCTGCGCGAGGCAGTTCAGGCATTCGTAGAAAAGACTCAGGAATATGTAACCGGCGAAGTAAAATTCAAGCTCTACAAGGGCAACATCATCAAAGCCGGCACAACTTCTCCTTACTCTCTCTACAATGAAAGCCTTGCTTCCTTCACAACCGGCGATCTGTATGACCACCACGATGCAGAAGGCTTCATCAACCTGTTCGGACTTTCCAGCAAGGTTCGTGCAATGAAGATGCAGGAAGTAGAAAAGAACAACAACTAATAGATGCACGCTCCGTGAACTTTCTATTTACATAAAAAAGGGCTTCCGTGCTTTTGGCATGGAAGTCCTTTTTTCCCCCGGCTTCTTGCAATCTTTTTTTCAATCTCCTATAATAAATACGAAGTGATTTAATTTTTAAAAATACAGGGAGTTTTTGAATGGATGTTTTACTGATTTTGGCAATTTATCTGCTGATTGTAAATCTTGCAGGATTTGCTGCAATGGGAATTGATAAAAACCGCGCACGCCGCAAGGCATGGCGCATTCCGGAATCGACGCTGTTTCTGCTCGCCATCATCGGCGGCAGCATCGGAAGCATCGCCGGGATGTATACATTCCATCACAAGACACTGCATCCACAGTTCGTCTGGGGAATGCCCGCTATTTTAATCCTACAGATTGCTGCGGTTTTGTACATCCTGTTCGGTCCTGTTTCCATTTCCCTCTTATAACAGGCCGGCGCTTACAGGCATCCTGTAAAACGCAGCTAAAAAATTTACAGTTCACTCGCACCATTCGCAAAATCGCATCTTTGAATGCTATTTACAAAAGATCAGGAGGTATCATTATGCACTTGGCAATCTGTGATGACCATATGGCGGACCGAAAACAAATGGAACGCCTTCTCGGGCGGGAATCTGACCGCCGTCTGAATACAACCGGCGTTTTATACGTAGATTCCTTTGGAAGCAAAGAGTCCATCCTCACAACACCTATGATCTATGATGCGATTTTTATGGATATGACAGAAGACGGCTGCGACGCTGTGGAGCTTTCCCACATGCTTCGGGCCGACGGCACAGATGTCCCCATCGTTTTTTGCTGCGATAAGGTAGACTACCGCAAATCGAAAAATCTTCCAGACAATGCTCTTTTTCTGGACAAGCCCATTGTCGTTGCAGAGCTGACAGAAATGATTGACCATCTGCTGTCCATCAAAAACAGTAAGGCCCAAAAACTCGAATTCCGCAACCAGACCGACACCATTTACCTGACGGAAGACCAGATTTCCTACGCATGGCCGGAAAGCAACCGTCACGTCTGCATTCACACTGCCGACAGCAGAGAATACACCACCGATATGTCCATTGCCTCGTTTTGCGGCACCTTAAGCAAATATGACAGCTTTATCCTGCTTGCCAGTAATACGGTGCTCAACATGCGATATATCCGATCCATCTCCATGTTTAAGGTAACGATGCAGGACGGCAAATCCTTCCGCCTGGGCTTTGGCGAAGCGAAGGTTCTGCGTAAATCGGTAGATGCCTGTATGGAAAAACTGGCGCAGGGGGAGAAGGCACAGGGAGAAGAGGCGTAGCAAACAAAAGAAACGGCCTCAGCTGACAAAAAGGCGAACAAATCAGCTGAGGCCGCACCTCTATTCTTCTAAAAATCTCATTCATTCCCTTTTTCCATCGAGCTGTAGCGCATCCGCACACGGATTCCCTGACTGTAATTTCCAAAGCCGCTGCCAAAGAGCGTCATGCCGCCCACATGGGCAGCGTCCTCCTGTACGGCAAATTTTAACCGGATCTGGCTTTTATAATCGAGCTGCAGCTGAGTTGTGGAAACGTCTGAAATTTTCATTCCATCAATATACGTCCCGTTCTGATCGATAACAAGCATTTTTAACAGTCCGTACTGATTCCATCCGGAAAACCACCAGTTGGGTGTAAACAGCCCGTGCCTGTCCCCAAAGTCTCCCGGAGATGTCCACACTCCAACCGGCGTGTCATTTAATAAAAAGGTAATATCAGAGGGCCAGTCGTTATTAAAGCCCGGTGCCTCACTGGAAATCTCCATGGTGAAGGTAAGCTCGTCTATCTTTTGTCCTGCCGGAAGGATATTCGGGACCAGATATTCCACATAGCCTTTCGAAAGCCATAAAATTCCAGCTTCCGTACGATCCGGATGGGCAAAATAGCGGGGATCGTCCACTTCACCGATCATCTTTTTCGTCGTGGAAATGCCGCAGGTGGGAAATACCTGATAGTCCGAATACTGCCCCACCGGAATTTCCGCCCGGAAAATACCGCCTTCGCCTGTCTCCTCCTGCGTCCCGATCTCCACCAGGATTCGGGTTTCCAAAACGCTGCACACCTTCTGATTTCCATGTCCGACACTGTCCTGGGTCACACGGATCAGCCCGGCCTCCTCCAGCTTTCGGATATGGCTGGTCAGCGCGCCGTTGGTGATCTGCAGCCTGGCTGCGATCTCATTCATATTCATTTCTTTTTCTTTTAACAGCAGTAAAATGATGTTCACCCGGATATCCGAGCCAAGCACCTTGAACAGCTCCACGCCCTCTTCCAAATTTCTGATATGCAGCATCCGATTTCCCCCCTTTTTCCTGGTTTATCCAGCTACGATGTCTGATCTCTCCTGCTCTAGTGTTTCTCCTGACCATAATAGGCGTTTGCGCCGTGTTTTCTGTAATAATGCTTATCCTGAAGCTCCTGGGGTGCCGGCTTTACCTGCGGATTGATCGATTCTGTCCGGTATGCCATTTTTGCAACCTCTTCCAGCACGACCGCATTGTGTACCGCTTCTCTGGCATCCTTTCCCCAGGTAAAGGGGCCGTGGTTTTTGCACAGAACTGCCGGAACTGCCATCGGATCTTTTCCCATCCGGACAAATTCCTCCACGATCAGCCTGCCGGTATTCTGCTCATAGGCTTCTGCAATCTCCTTCGGGGTCAGACAGCGCACGCACGGAATTTTCCCATACATGTAATCCGCATGCGTCGTTCCATAGCATGGAATCCCACGTCCTGCCTGGGCCCAGCTGGTCGCATAGGAGGAATGGGTATGTACGATTCCGCCGATCTTCGGGAACGCCCGGTACAGCTCCAGATGCGTTGCCGTATCCGAGGACGGACGATAGCTTCCTTCTATTTTATTACCGTCCAGATCCATCACAACCATATCCTCCGGGGTCAGCTGATCATACTCCACGCCGCTTGGCTTAATGACAAACAGCCCGCTTTCTCTGTCGATTCCGCTGACATTGCCCCAGGTAAAGGTCACCAGACCATACCGCGGCAAATCCATGTTCGCTTCATATACTGCTTTTTTGAGTTCTTCCAGCATCGTTTTCTCCCTGTTTTCTGCCGCTATTTTGCGGCATCTGCAATTTGCAGTATTGCACCTGCAGCTTTTCAGAACGCCTGTACCGCAGCTTTTTCCGCTGCAAGGCATGCCTGATACTGCTTCGTATACGTCTCAAAGCCTGCGACATCCGCCGGATCCGGCTCCATGGTCTCTGACTTTCTCTCAGCAAATACCCGGCTGTCCAGATAATCCCCAAGGCTCTGTCCGTCTTTTTTGGAAAGCATGTATGCCGCCAGAAGCGCCATGCCCCAGGCGCCGCCCTCGCCCGCCGTCTCCATCACGGAAATCGGCGCGTTCATGGCTGCCGCCAGAATACTCTGTCCGACGCCCTTTGTTTTAAACAGTCCGCCGTGTCCGGTGATGGAATCGATTTTCACGTCCTCTTCTTTTAATAAAATGTCCAGACCGATCTTTAACGTCACCAGTGACGCATATAAATGTGACCGCATAAAGTTCGCCAGTCCCAAATGACTGTCCGGTCTGCGCAAAAACATCGGACGGCCCTCTTCCAGACCGGTCACCGGTTCCCCGGAATAATAATTGCAGGCGATCATGCCGCCGCAATCCTTATCGCCCTCCATCGCCTTTTGATAAAGTGTGGAAAAAAGTTTATTTTTATCTGCTTTAATGCCAAAACATTCTGCAAACTCCGCAAACAGCCCGACCCATGCGTTCAGATCTGACGTGCAGTTGTTACAATGCACCATCGCAACTGGATCACCCGCAGGCGTTGTCACCATATCAATTTCCCGGTGCATGGCAGAAAGCGGCTTTTCCAGAACAATCATCGCAAACACGCTCGTCCCTGCGGACACATTGCCGGTGCGCTTTTCCACGCTCTTTGTCGCGGTCATTCCGGTTCCGGCGTCTCCCTCCGGCGGACACAGGGGAACCCCCGGCTGCAGACACCCGGAACGATCCAGAAGCCTTGCGCCCTCTTTCGTCAGCGTGCCTGCCATTTCCCCGGCACGCAGCACCTTCGGTAATATTTCCCGCAGCTTCCAGGGAAATCCTTTGTCCGCCACGAGCGCATCAAATTTCTGCATCATTTCTGCATCATAATCGTCGGTTCCAGAGTCAATGGGGAACATCCCGGATGCCTCTCCGATTCCGACAACGCGCTGTCCGGTCAGCTTCCAGTGGATGTAACCGGCGAGGGTGCTTAAATAGTCGATTTTTTCCACATGCTCCTCGCCCTTTAAAATTGCCTGATACAGATGTGCGATGCTCCACCGCTGCGGAATGTTGAAGGCAAAGCATTCCGACAGCACAGCAGCCGCTTCCTCCGTCATCGTGTTGCGCCATGTCCTAAACGGCACTAACAGCTTTTCCTCCCGGTCAAATGCCATATATCCGTGCATCATTCCGGAAAATCCGATGGCTCCCAGGCGGGTCAGCTGGATCTGATAGGTGTTTTTCACATCTTCCGCAAGTTTGGCGTAGCTGTCCTGCAGCCCTTCCCAAATCTCCTCCAGACGATAGGTCCAGACACCGTTTTCCAGACGATTCTCCCATTCATGGTCGCCCGCTGCAATGGGATTATGGTTTTCGTCGATCAGCACCGCCTTGATCCGGGTCGAACCGAATTCGATCCCCAATACCCCGCGTCCCTCCTGAATACAGGAAATGATTTTTTCTCGTTTCGTCACATCCGCATCCTCCTTATTCCGGGAATTTCTATTTCGATTTTTCGCTATTTTGTATGTTTTTGATAATTTTATAGTAAAAGATCAAAATTTGATTGTCAATCTGTTCTATAGATTTTTATAGAATATTTTATATTCTTATGAACCACAACCTTTTTATTTTCAACTGCACCTTTTTCCTGTTCCAGCTGCCTCGTTTTGCGTACAACCCGAAAAACACCGATCCTTCCAGTGATGAATAAAAAACAATAAAAAACAAAAAAAAGCGGCCGCACATTACCGCACAGCCGCCTTTCATTTCTCTTCTTTTCGTATTTCCTGTCCGTCAGATCGTCACGATAACGCCGCCGTCATTGGCATACATGCTGCTGACGCCCGCAGTATCCATAATCACAACATCCTTTACAGAAACCTTAGAGGTCACCATCCGCTTCACGCTTTCTGCACGCTCCGGGCAATTACAATGGGTGATCATCAGGGTCTTTTCCTCCGGTCTTGCCACATTGCGCACCACTGCGTCTGCCATCTTCTGCAGACCCTTACGGATGCCGATGCCCTGCCCGATCTGCTCGATCCTGCCGTCCATCGTGCCTGCCATAACGGGCTTGATGCTCAGTGTAGATGCAACCAGTGCCTTGATACCGCTGAGTCTGCCGTTTTTACGCAGAGTTTCCAGATTATCCAGGACAAAATACGTATTCATCTCACTGCGAAACGCTTCCAGACGGCTTACCACCTCTTCAAAGGAAAGTCCCTGTTCCTCCAGGGAAGCTGCCAGCAGCGCAAGCTGTGTCTCTCCGCAGGAAGCCGAACAGGAATCCATGACGTAAATCTGTTTGGACTCGTCCTCTTCCAGATACATCTGTCTCCCGACCATGGCACTGTTATAGCTTCCGCTCAAATTGCCGGACAGCGTTACCACATAAATATGCTCTGCCTCCGATTCAAACGCCTGCCGATAGCTCTCCGGCGACGGACAGGAGGAACGCGGGCACTGGGGACATGAGGCAACCTGCTCCAGAAATTCCTTCTGATTAAAATGCTCATCGTCCATAATCCGGTAATCGCCGACCTCCAGACCAAGCGGTACGATTTCAAAATGCGGATCCTTCTTATATTTCTCCGGCAGCTCACAACAGCTGTCCACAACGATTTTATAACTCATGATACCCTCCATACCGCAGGTGCTTTGCGCCTGCCGCACACGGCTTCTCGTATATTCCCGAAACCAATTCACATAGTTTTTATTACTACATATGATAACACGTTCTGACTGCTCCTGTAAAGGGTATTTCCAAAAACCCCCATCTCTGATATACTGATACCACAGTTCACTCGTGAATTTTTGACGGAAGATTTCGTACTCGCATGAAAATCTGACTGAAAAAAGCTACGAAAGGAGCGTGGGTGAACTGTTTCACAACTGACCGGCACGCATATCACAAAAAACCGCGTAGCAGCACAAAGCGCCCGCGGAATGGAGGATTGATTATATGACCGCTTTTCAGATTCTTGAAATGAAGCATTTTATGGCGAAGCTTTTGACAGAGGATTGCTTTGATTCCTTTCTGCTGGAGAAGGCTTCGGTTTCCTGCGCCGTTTCCTATGAAATCGACGGGCGCGTCAATCCCGAATTTTATCAGGACGATGAAACGCCGGACGCCGGCTACCTGTTTCTGCCCTGGAAATCCATCCGTCCGGTTCTGTTTCAGATGATCCGCGGCAAACACACGCCGCTTTCCTTCAAATTCGTCCTGCATCTCATGCCCCAGTATGTCCCCGGCGTCATGAAGGGCGCAGATCCGTCTTTAAAACCGGAACAGGTTCAGGCGCTGGTCCTGACCATAAAATATGACGGCTCCGCCATCCGCCTGACGACCGGAACCGCCTTTTCTTCCTTTGTCCCCGATAAAACACTGGACGCGCAGTGGGACAAAACCATGCGCCAGTTTCTTTCCCGCAAGGAAATCGCCTGCAGGGAATAATCCTTCTACTTTTTCATTTTAGGTTTAAAAACAAGGCTCGCCAGATATCCGAAAATCAGCGCCGCCGCAGTTCCGGCAGCCCCTGCCTGAAAGCCTCCCGTAAACAATCCGAGAAATCCGTCTTGTTCCACCGCTTCTTTTACGCCCTTCATCAACGTATGCCCAAAGCCAAGCAGCGGCACGCTCGCCCCTGCCCCGGCAAAATCGACAAAGGGCTGATACCAGCCAAGTGCGCTCAACACTGCGCCCGAGCAGACCAAAAGCACCATAATCCGCCCCGGCATCAGCTTCGTCTTTTCCATCAAAATCTGCACCAGCGCGCAAATCAGACCACCTACCCAGAATGCATTCAAATAGTCCATCGCCCACACGCCCCTTTCCTTTTCCCGGCAGTTTCTTTCCAAAGAGCACCGCCGTTTTGGTCAGGATGCGCAGCAGATTCCTGTTTTATACACTCTGAATAATGTCTTGCACGCTTTTTAGACCGTCACTCTGCGTCCACCGTCACCAAAACATCCCCGTACAGCACACCGTCATAATAATCCAGCAGCAGCTTCACCACACCGTCATACGCTTTCATGCCCTCTTCCACTCCGTTTAATTTCAGAGAAGCCGTTGTCGCCGCGTTGGAAACCTTTTTCGCTGTTTTGGTACTGACAACCGCCTTTTTCTCGACAGTCTGCCATGCTTCCCGGGTCAAAAACATGTTATCCGCATAAACCTGTGCAGAAATCTGCGGATGCTTCGCGTATTCTTTCCGGCTCTTTTGGATGCTCGCACGAAATTCTTTTTCCACATAATTGAGTACGCCCATATAGCCGCTGTAGTGGAAAAACGCATCGTCTGAGTTGATACAGGCAAGATATCCGATCAGATTCGCCTCATCCTCCTGCATAAAGCCCTTTAATTGTGCAAATTCATGACAGATCACTGAGGGCTTATTTACAATATACATCGTTCCGTTGTAGTTTGCTTCCATGGAAAATGGGAAATAATACCCCATCATATAGGTCTGACTGAGCAGCTCCGAAAAATAAATCTCCTTCGGCTGCGGATAATAGCCCTGCAGGCGTCCATAATCTGTGCCGACCTGCTGCATCGCCTCTACAGCCGCCTGATTCATGTCTCCCTTATAAATCAGATAGCCGTCTGCATCCCGCTCCATCTGCTCTGCAAGCTCGTTGGCATTGACCACAATATAATCCCGCAGCACAGCAAGCTCTGCCTTGGAATAGTTCTCACTGCGCACCTGCTCCATATACCGATCCTCAAACGCCGAAGAATGATACAGCAAAAAACAATTACAGGTCATAACCCAGACGAGTGCCAGAAAAATCCAGGAAAATGTGCAGGAAAAGCTGTGAAACAATTTTTTGCTCCACGCTTTTTTTACAGTCAAACGCAAAAATCCTACAGCTGCAAACGCTGTCAGGAACAAAATTCCCAGCACGATCATGCCCTCTCCGACGCTGAACGGAAAGACCGACATCACCCGCGTGGAAATGCTGCTCCATACCGGAAAAACCGATTCCGCATAAAAATCGCAGAAGCTGCTGCTTTTCCACGCCAGCACATTTAACGCCAACGCTGTCAGAAACAAAATGCCCCATACCTTTTTTTTCAACTGATCATCCCCTAATCGTCAACCTGTCCTTGTACCTTCCTACTATCTAGTATATCCGGTTGCCGCCGATAAGAAGCTGAACGATTTGTAAACGATTATGAACATTTTGTAACAAAAAAGAACCGGTTGTTCACCGATTCTTCTCTCTTTTTCACAGTACTTTTTTACTGTTCCACTTTTTATTTGTGCTATTTGTTGTTTTCTCTCTGCATCATGAAGTTTGGATACAGCAAATGTTCCACTTCCGCAAAAATCTGATACATTCCATCCGCATGGTCTGCCAGCCTGCGAAGTGCCTCCAGCGCCGGATTATTCCGTCCTGCCAGATCATCCAGCGAACATTCCAGTGCATTTGCAATCTTCAGAATACTGATAAAGGATGGTCTGCCGATTTTTCCTGCCATCAGATGCTTTACGGTTTCATAAGGAAGATCCGCTTTATCCGCCAGTGTCTTCATCGACCAGTTCCGGCGGATCATCTGATACCCGATATTTTCAATCAGCTGATCCGTGACCTGTGAATAATACCCATTCTCCTCTATTGTATGCTTCTGTTCCATAAAAAATCCCCCCCCGGCTGTCAGCCTAAATTAGCAAAGCCCGAAACGAGCTGCTACAATAGAATGCACGCTCTGCGAGCATTCTATTGTCATGAATAAAACAAGAAAAAGCCAGAAAAGATATAGTCTTCTCTGACTTCCTCACAACAACAGGGGCAGTAGGAATCGAACCCACATCGACGGTTTTGGAGACCGCTGTTCTACCTTTGAACTATGCCCCTATCGAACTGACAAGTGATATTATAGCACGATACTTTCTAATTTTGCAAGCCCTTTTTTTACTTTTTTATACAAATCTGAATCGTGATGTTCGTGTCGTATTGTGAGAGATTGACGCAAATATTCGTGTTGATTAGTGTAAAAAATCATGGAGATTTCATTGATTCTTGCGCGAATATCTGCTATACTATAGTCAGTACCTTTGAGGAGGACTGTTTATGTATAGAAAAATTATGGGCTTCCTGGAAGCGTGGAAAGAAAGTAAACACCGCAAACCCCTTATTTTACAGGGCGCACGACAGGTCGGAAAGACTTATTCCATTCTGGAGTTTGGGCGCACCCATTACGAAAATGTGGCATACTTTAACTTTGAAACCAATCCGAAGCTGAACGAAACCTTTGAGGAAAACATCAGCCCCGATTATCTGATACCGATTTTATCCCATATTGCAGGTCAGACCATCGTAAAAGAAAAGACGCTGATGGTATTCGATGAGGTACAGCTCTGCGAAAGGGCTTTGACTTCGCTCAAATACTTTTGCGAGAACGCTCCGGATTATCACATCATCGTGGCAGGCAGTTTGCTCGGCGTTGCGGTCAACAGAGCGAAATTCTCTTTTCCCGTAGGAAAGGTCGATATGAAAACGCTTTATCCTATGGATATGGAAGAATTTATGTTGGCGCTCGGTGAGGACGATTTGGTAAAGCAGATTAAAAAGTGCTTCCAAACCGATACACCGCTGCCGTCTGCCTTGCACGATGCCGCAATGCAGCTCTACCGTCAGTATCTTGTAGTCGGCGGAATGCCAGAGTGCGTGATGCAGTTTGCCGGAACGAAGGATTATATCCTTGTTCGCCATACACAGGACACGATACTTGCAAGCTATCTCAACGATATGAGCAAGTATAACACCTTGAATGAAATCAAGAAAACCAGACTTGCCTACGACAATATAACCGTTCAGCTTTCAAAGAAGAATACCCGTTTCCAATATAAGCTGATTAAGAAAGGCGGACGGGCTTCCGAATTTGAAAATGCGATTGAATGGCTTTGCCTGTCCGGTATCGTGTCACAGGTCTACAAAGTCGAGCAAATCAAAAAGCCGCTTGAAAACTACCGTGATATTGATGCATTCAAGATTTATGTATCCGACTTAGGATTGCTTTGCGCCAAGAAAGACCTGGCCGCCAATGACATTCTCTATATGGTCGAGGAAATCAACGATTTCAAGGGCGGTATGACGGAGAACTATGTCAATGTGCAGCTCTCCATTAACGGCTACCACACCTACTATTGGGAGTCCGAGCGTGGGGCTGAAATTGATTTTATCATTCAGCGTGACGGTCAGCTCATTCCCATTGAGGTCAAGTCCGCCGACAACACCAAAGCCAAGAGCTTAAAGGTCTATATGGACACCTACAAGCCTGCTTATGCAATCAAGCTCTCCGCCAAAAACTTCGGCTTTGAGGACAATAAAAAAATCGTTCCTCTCTATGCCGCATTTTGTATCTGAAATCAATTTTGCAGCTGTAACGCTCACAGAAAATGTGGGCGTTATTTTTTGCTCCGAAAACAGAATAAGAAGGATAACCTTTCCTACAGGCAAAACATCGCATCCCTACGCCCCTGCGCGCCGTTTTCTCCGTTCTCTGCGCTTTTCCATCGAAAGAGGTGCAAATATCGTTTTTCTCCCAATAAATCCGATGATCCTTGTCATATAAATCCCGGTGATGCTTCCCGCCGTATCGATCACCACGTCCCGAAGCGCCGGCGAGCGTCCTGCCACAAACATCTGATGATACTCATCCAGACCGGCAAACCCGGCACAGAACAGTCCGGCAGCGAGCACGAGCCAAAAGCCCCGCAGCCGATAAACATACAAGGGCAGGGAAAGTGTCAACCCCAGCAAAAGATATTCGCTAAAATGTGCCATCTTCCTTACGAGAAAATGGATCTCATCTGCATACACTCCCACCTGCGCGGTATCCAGATTGCCGGAGGTCAGCTTTCCCAGCAGGAGCACCACCTTTTCACTGACCAGCATACTCAGCTGTCCGGATTCGTCCGCCGTCTGGGCGGAAAAGGAAAAGATCATATACATCACGCACAGCGCCGGTACAAAGGATAAGGGCTTTAATAAAAAACGAAACATCTTCTTTATGGTCAACCAGAAATATTTCATGTTCACTCCATTCTGCAGATCACAGACAGCTTATCGTATCCTTTAGGGAGCCTTTGCTCCGAGCTTACCGCCTGTCCTTTTTGTGCCTGCCTTTTGTCCGTTTAATATAGTCTATATTTCCATTTCTTGCAAGAAAGAAACCCTTAATTTTTTATGAACAGCACAAACGGTACAAGTAAACTGTAACAGAAAAACCTAATTTGTGAAGTTTTTTCAAATTAAGTGTTGACTTCTGTCCGATTATGCTGTATCATATCATTTGTCCGGTTGAGAAATACGGCACATCGGGGTGTGGCTCAGGTGGTAGAGCGCTTCGTTAGGGACGAAGAGGCCGCAAGTTCAAGTCTTGTCACTCCGATTAAAAGAACCTTGAGAAATCAGGGTTCTTTTTGTTTTGTGTCATATTTCGTGTCATACTATCTAATTCAAATCTTAGTTTTTTAATCAAAAGACCGACACATCCGATTATCTTTTACCCCAGTATTTTAACCTTATGCACCACACCGACAATGCCGCGTGCGGCGAATTGCTGCCGCGCAATCTCCGCCTGCCCGCGTGTCAAGACATCTGCCACCGATACTGTATAGATCACGCCCGGATCCACCGCAGGCTGCGACCATGCTGTTGGATCCTCATAGGCTATGTCAAGGTCTACATCGCCTTTGATGCCTGGGATCTCGCCGCAGCTCGTGTACTGCCACCCAGATATATCACCGTCAACATCAGGCTTGTATTTCTGATCCGGCTCATCATCAAACCGCATTGTACGATAGCCGCGATAATAACGTGCTATCCACAACCGTGTCCCGGCAAACGCATTAAAGTCAAACCACCTCTCTTTATACACATTCAGCCCGACGTACAACCCAAATCCGTACCCTGCTGCCGTGATAAACTCTTGCGCCGCTCTGATGCACTCTGTCAGCTTTCTGGCCCCAAGCGGTCGCAGCACTTCTTTGTCCTCCACATCCCACCAGATCATCGTGCCGGTCAGTTCATGGGACTGCAACAGCGCAACCACCTGCTGAGCTTCTTGCCGCGCCGCCTCTGGCGTTGTGGCATAAGTATATTTATATATCGACATCGGGATATTGTACTTCCGGCATCCCTCCAAATTTGCGGCAAACTGATTGTCTGCCTTGCCCGATCTGCGCACACTGCGCAGGATTGCAAAGGAAACCTTTGCCGTTGCCACCTGCTCCCAGTCAACAATGCCTTGATTATCTGATACGTCAATTCCTTTCCAAACCATATTTTTCCTCTCTTTCTTTGCTACAAAAAGGACGCCCCAAAGGACGTCCCTGTTATCGTTATGCTGTTTTCTGCATTACCTGATTCAGTGCACAGTCACAGGTATCATTTACAAATTGCCTTACTTTTGAAAAGTTCTCGGCATTCTGTTTACTGTCTAACCTCTGCAGCCACTCCTGACGGAAGGCTTCGATTTCATCCGGTGACATCTTGAGCATTTCTCCAATACATTCCCGGGCAAGACTGATTATTTCTTCCATCATGCCACTTCCATATTCATCTGTGCATTACACTCTCTTACCTGTTCTTCCAGATAGGTTGGAAGTTCATAGCAATCGACCAACTCATGGGCTTCATAAATGTAGCGGCGTTTCAACGCTTTATAAGACTTGAAGCGCCCTTTATCATCATATAACCCAAATTCACGCTTGATCTGATTGTAGATGTCGGTATACACTGCCGCGCGAATCTTCGCATCCTTGTAGGCATTGCTTTCCTTTCCACCCAGCATTTCAACGCCTTTGCGCTTTACATGGTTGCAAAGCTCATCGGCTTCTGCTCCGTACAGAGGAATATCGTATTCCAAACGATCAATCCGATTTTCAATCTTTGTCACACGTTTATCGACCACGATGACCGCACGAAGTTCTGTGGAAAGACCAGATAAATCTGAGCCGCTCTCTTTATATTTCTTTTCGATCGCGATGAAATAGCGGCGCACCTGCTTTCCTTTCTCGTTGCGTTCCAGCATAGCCATTTCTTTGGCGATATCCAGTTTGATGATATGGTCTTTTCTTGGCGCGCCTCCGGACACCGTAGAAATTTCTACGGTGGTATAATCCTCATTTTCTACAGCATCAATATCTGTCAAACGACGCTTCGCCCATTCACGATATACACTCGGCGCTCCTAATACTTTGTGCAACTCTGAACCATACACCACTTTCTCCCCGGTGCTGGTTTTATAAACCGGAACAAGTTCATTTTCAATTACTGTTAAATTTTGCATAATAATTCTCCTTTTCACATGTACAAAATTTTCGTTACATCTTAAATATGTAAGAAATTTTCTGGTTGAAAGAAGTCTCACTCTGCATTATAATATTTACAGAAAGAAACTTCTTTCGGTTAAAACAACCGTTTGTGCTGTGGTAGGTGCGACGGTTGTTTTATTTTTTTTCATCTTCTAAAATCCTTTTAATTCCCTCTCGTAAAGCATCTGTTCGAGTTATTCCCAGTTTTTCACAATAAGCAAGCAATCTACGGGCAGTCTGCTCATCAAGTCTGGCTTTAACTTCTACATTTTTCGGATTTTCAGAAGGCGGTCTTCCTTTTTGTGGGCTCATATTTTTCACCTCACTTTTTGTGCCACAATAAAATTGTAATTATTGCGCCACAAAAAGTCAAGAGGTTTTTCAAAATTTTCCGTCCTACCTACGGAATCAAAAATAGGGCAACCGAAGCCGCCCCAGAATCACGCTTAACCCTGCGTGGGAGATTATTGGATCACTGTATCCTTTCTTCCGTTCCATCGCCCTGAGAATCAATCTTATTCTTCAACACAGAGACATATTTCATCAACCATTCCGGCACTGGTGCTCCCATGCGTCCTGCATTTTCGATTATGGATAATAATTCGTTAAGGACGTACCATACTGCTACCAACAGTCCAAAAAATGCCTTTGTCGCTACTTCAAATCCTGCCTCCGCTGCCACTCTGAGAATCAGATAATCAACAACCATCGCCACAGCAATCACGCACAGGTAGCCTACTTTTTTGATGATGCCCTCCGCACCGCGCCGGGAACACCATCCATACGTCGGGTCATCCGGATGGTCAAGGGCCTCCCTCTTGCTGGCCAGCATCCCTGTGATGTAATCCATAACCATCATTCCCATCAGCACGCCCATGACTGGGAGCAAAATGCCCATTTTTGCCGACAGCCATGCAATAAACGCTGCTACCGTCCCTTGAATTACAATGTATACCTGTTTCATGTGTTCCTCACTTTCTCCCTCGTTTTGGAGGGTAAAAAATTAAGACCCTTGCGGATCTTATTGACATAGTTTTTTTATTCCTTGCTCAACTAAGTAGGGATTTAAGCGC
>ERZ856578.1704-NODE-1704-length-39937-cov-4.943076_pt1 | contig 39937 bp, 42 predicted proteins | sample MGYA00514384_ERZ856578 | MGnify/ENA primary metagenome ERZ856578 (study PRJEB29103, sample SAMN06111958) | human gut metagenome | biome: human gut; feature: ankylosing spondylitis patient; material: healthy_person | host: Homo sapiens | place: China:Hangzhou...
CGTGCGGTCAGGCCAACACGGTCTTTCGCAGCAATGTGCCGATGATCTCCGCCAAAATAGTGCGGATCAGGCGCAGTAAATGGTTCAGCATGTCTTTCTCTCCCTTCGTGGTTTTCTTGGTTTTCATACCAATTTGCAGCTTGCAGAGTACTATTTTCATGATTTTCTCTGCAAAACCGAAAAAGAGCCGGAACCCGTAATCGTCGATGATCTACGGGTTCTGGCTCTTTCTCTTATGAATAATACACGGTTCAGAAGTGAGAAATAACGCTAAACGGAACAAAAAGGGATAACAAAGATTTAAGGCAGACTGCCAATTTCAATTCAGGAGGTTTTTACAATGACACGATATGATGAACACTATGACGAGTTCGGCTATGAACGCGAAGACTATGACGGAACGGTACAGCTTAATGAGTACCTGACCCCAAAAGAGGTCATGGAGCTACTGGCTATTGGGAAAAATACATTCTACAAGATGGTTCAGTCAGGAGAACTACCAGCCTTCCGTGTTGGGAAGCAATGGAGGGTAAGGAAGGCAGATCTACTAAAACTCTATTGAACTAATCGTATTTTTTAAATGCTCTGCGCCGTGAATTTTTCTGTTCTGCTAACTGTTGCAGACTTAATTTTGCATCCGGCGTAAGTCGTTTCGGATCTATACAAATTTTGACCACCTTTCTTGGTTTTGCTTTCAGATTAGATGCCGGATCTACTACAATTCGGTAATCTGGTCGCATATACCCGCTTTTACTATGATTGTCTGCAAGTAAAAGCAGCCCTTGATCCGCCATCTTTTCCTGAAAGATACGTTGATTCGGAAGATCAAATCGCTTTTTTTCGAGTAACCAATTTCCAAAAGTGGCATAGTAGTCCGGATAGGGTAAATAAATCAGCTTTTTCTTATCATCATACCACCCGTAACAATCCATAGTTCTTTCTGCTCTGAATGGGATAATCTCTCCGTTCACAATTTTAAGTGATAGAAATTCAAAGAACAGTTTGACATCATTTTGATCGGATGGATGATTGAACGCTAAATATTCTTCCCATGGACGAGGAAGCTCCACATTGGAATATGCTGGATTTGCCTGTGCAAACTTATGAAATACGAAAAGTGCAATATGTAGATTTGCCTCTTTTTTTAACGGATGCTGGGTTCTGATTTGTCTTATATTAAAGAACGAGTTTACAAAGGAATTATCAGCTGTCATCTGCTGATCCCGCATAAATGCCTTGGCATTTATCGAAAAATCATCCACTTTCTCTAGTGCAAATTGCCTATACTTTTCATGAATTACTTGATTTTCATATTCATCTTCGATGATATCACGAAGATTGTTAGAATATAGGTGTATCACGCTGTTTAGTTCTACCCACGTTCCAGCCGGAAAAGTACTCAGCTTCTTCAATTTATTTGGAATCTCCTGTACCGTGTTTTTGTTTGAGTTCAGCAATTCGCAATATAGCGCTTCCGCTTTTTTATCAATGACATCTAACGCTTTGCGTACAGCTTTCTCTTGCAAATATACATATTCCTCTTGAAACCAAGGCAAAAACACAACTAAAAAGCCTTGGAAAATCTGCTGCATATCCACAGCTGCGGGTTCAGCATGAAATTGATCCGAACTGAGGCGGATTTCATAATCGTTTTCTTCAAAAGCAGCATTAGTCAGAACAACACAGGCATCCCGAAGCATCGCACCATTTCGAAATGTCTGCAAATCCTTATATTGCCTATTCAAAATCACAATGCCGTCATGGACTCTGTTTTGAATTTGTCGAAGGTGCTTCCCTGTTATGGGGTATTCCTCACCATAATCCGTGAACACACCAAAAAATAGCTTTGCAAGTTCCTCGGCATGTTTTCCGGTTAACGACAGAAAAAACATGTTCTTCTGTTCTTGAATTACTTTTGAAAAAGGCTCATATGCCGAGATTCTGGCTGGGTAATCCGGTATAAACGGTTTGATTACAGAAAATATTCCATAGCACAAAAGCGGTACGGTAATCTCATAAGGCGCCACCGCCAAAAGCCTGTGCAATCCGCCTGTAACTGTTGGCCGATTGCACAGCAATGCACTTCCGTAAAGAGGTAAAATGCCATTCTCGGTATAAACACCGGACATAATTGGCGTTCCGTAAATATCGTACCAACCAATGTGCCATGGAGCCGCTCCAATATGCCGAAAATCCTTCTTTTCATCTTTGGGGATGTACTGCGCCAAAAGCGCATTGCGAATCGGTGGGAGCTGCAAATATCTTGAAAATTCCTGACATAGGTTTCTCAAATCATAACTAAGAGGCTGGCGGCGGTTTCCCCCATTTTTAATCTGTCCCTGCCAGTTCACAGACAGATCCTGTATCACCGTTTCTTGCTGAGCTTCCACATGATGGAGATCGGCACTTTCTATAAGCACCCGCCAAAATGACTCTTGCTTAGAATATCCAAGGAGTTCTCGTTTATCCATTAGCAAAAGTTTCCGCGTATTACGCTGAATTTGCTTGCGTGAACGGTTAAGCCATTTGCTAAGATTTTTCCGTGCCTTCGGATCTCGTTTGGCAATGACACGAATATCATCTGTATCTGTATTATCCTTCCCCTTTTGATGAACGATTTTCTTAATGTATGTATTTTGAGTGGCGATCCATGATATGTCCAGTACAGAGAAATCCATTTGCTTTAGATCCGGCAATTCATCCGGAATCATTATGCTGCGCAAAAACAGAAGATGAACTTCAATTTTTCCCTGTTCAATCGGGGCGAGCGAACATCTAAAAAAACGCTTCATGATCTGGTCATAGACATTCTCTCCATAGCTGCACATGGCCTTATCAAGCAATTCTTTTTGATGATAAATTGCCTCCACAGCATCAGCCCAATTCTGTTTTTTCATCATCCGCTCACTCCTTTCTCTACACTAAATACCACTTTAATTACAAAAAATCAATATATAAAATTTAGAATTAGAATGTTTTAAATAAGCCACATCTTATTTCAAGCAGCAGGAAATTATCCCCAAATCTCTTACACATATGCTGCATCGCATATGGAATCAATACAATTCACTGCGAAAAGCAGTGTTTTATTTTTTATTCTGACTGTAACAGTCCGATAGCAGTAAACGAGCATCTTTAAAACGTGCACACTGCCTACATATTAAATTTAAAAGATATCTCTTCGAGTATTCCCTCGATAATTTTTGAGGTAGGAACACACGTGTAATTTTTCAGACATTGTACCATGCGGATAGTACGTCATTTCAACATTGTATTATTAGTATGATTAATCCCACAATCGTATCTATTATTAATAGTAATATGGTTCCAATTTTTGATGGTCTATTACTCTATTTACCATAAATATAGAGAGCTTATATTAAAAATTGGATTTACACAAAAATGTGTGTTTTAAATTTAATTTTCCACTAACACAAAAGTAATTTCGTTACTACTTATTATTTCGTTTTCGTGTGTAAAAAAGAAAACGATCAAACATGAATTGTAAAGGAAGTGTTTGTTATGGAAATGACCATTCATACATTTGAACTTACTGCAATACTTTCTGTTGAAGAAACCGAAAAGCTGCGAAGCACGCTTTTTGACTACGCGAAGGGCAAACAAGGCATGTGCTACAAGAATGGCAATCGACTGTATTTTAATCGCTGGTGCAGTGACGGCATAAGGTTTTTCCTCCATAGGAATACCAATATTCCAGGAAGCACATTGCACCTTGTCATAACACCGGCTAAAATTCTGGGATACGATGATGCCGCTGCATTATTCTTTCCGTCCCTGCAAAATATGGATAAAATTGATGCTGCAATCAGAGAAATTCTGAGTTTACTTCCTATTAAACTCCATAGCCAACAAATGCAGCTGAACCGGCTGGATCTGTGCAGAAATGTACTGCTTCCAGAGCAACGGTACATTGACACATACATACACCTTTTGAAAAAAGGCGCCTTTGCAGCAAGATGGGAAAAACAATCTTATCCAGACGGTGATGAGCGGAATGCCCACTCATTTCGGATGGTAAATACTTATTATCAGGTTACTGTATATGACAAGTTGTATCAGATTAAACACGAAGGCTATCATACAAATTGGGAAAAATCAGATCGTATACTCCGAGTGGAAGTTTCTCTGCTTCGCCCAGGAATACTGGAAGAACTTGAACGGTATATGCTCTATAAAGATGCATCTTGGTCGAGCCAGCTTTTTGATCTTGCAGCCAATGGGGGCTCTATTATGTATCGCATTATATGCAGACTTGTATCAGATGCGCCGTATTACACGTTATCAGCAGCAAAAAAATATCTTGCTGCGCAGGATATTTCCTATGCGAAAAAGACTCATTTAATTGCTTTCCTAAGTGAAATCAACCAATCGAAGTTGTTCGATAAAGAACGCATCAAAAGAAAGTTCAGCAACGCAAAAAAGAGGTTCAAGCAATTGAAAAGCCTTCAAATTAACCCTGCTACGATTGAAGTCAGGGCAGGTATTTCTTATCTGCCTTCGCTGAACCAATTGATTTCCATGGAATTTACATTATCACAATTAAATCCACTGTTTAAATTTTAATTTCACCCCAATAACTCTATAAGGGCAGCAAAAATTTTACTTCTGCCCAGCCGGATACCGGCATACTTTCAATTAAGGAGGAATTTTATTATGAATAACTCTCATTGCAAGAGCTACTTTAAAAGCGGCGAGGACTGCACCACCGTTCAGAACTATACCAACATTTGGATTCAGTTGATCAATCAGCTGGAACGATCTAAGATGATTCTGTCCGGTGCCAGATAACTGAATATCGGTGCAAATACATCAACCCGCTTTCATCGCGCTCAAGCTGTGATGAAAGCGGGTCTTTTTATATGTTGATTCATATTGATCGGAGGCAAAGCAAATGGAAAAGGTTGCAATTTATTGCCGACTGTCTGAAGAAGACCGCAACAAGAAACAGGAAACGGATGACAGCAACAGCATCCAAAATCAAAAGGCCATGCTGCTGGAATATTCCATTCAGCAAGGCTGGGAAGTATATAACATTTACAGCGATGATAATTACACCGGTTCTGACCGGAATCGGCCTGAATTCAAGCGTCTGTTGGACGATGCCGAAGCACATAAGTTTGACATCGTTCTTTGCAAGAGCCAGTCCCGTTTTACCCGCGAATTGGAACTGGTGGAAAGGTATATCAATGGGCTTCTTCCCCTCTGGGGTATTCGCTTCATCAGTCTGGTTGACAATGCTGATACGGCGAACAAGGGAAACAAAAAGTCCCGGCAGATCAATGGTCTGGTCAATGAATGGTATCTGGAGGACATGTCTGAAAATATCCGTGCCGTTCTCACCAATCGCCGCAAAAACGGATTTCATATCGGCGCTTTTGCACTCTACGGCTACCAGAAAGATCCGGAGCAAAAGGGACACCTCATCATTGATGAAGAGGCAGCCGCAATTGTGCGGGAGGTATTCACCCTCTTTTCGCAAGGGTATGGAAAAACTGCCATTGCCCGGATGCTCAATGAGCGCGGCGTACCGAATCCCACAGAATATAAGCGGCAGCACGGCCTGCGGTACCAGCAGCCAAAGCGCAGGAACAGCACACTTTGGAAGTATTTTGCCATTTCCGATATGCTGACCAATGAAATTTACATAGGAAATATGGTACAGGGCAAGTATGGCAGCGTTTCCTATAAAACAAAGCAGAATAAACCCCGTCCCAAGGATGACTGGTATCGTGTGGAAGGAACCCATGAGGCCATCATCAACCGGGATTTGTGGGATCGGGTGCAGTCGATCATTGCCGCCCGCGCAAAGCCTTTTGATGTGGGGACTGTTGGCCTGTTTGCCCGCAAGGTACGCTGTGCCAACTGCGGCTATACGATGCGTTCATCCAAAAATCGCGGTAAGCATTATCTGCAATGCTCCAACCGGCATGTGGCAAAGGACGCCTGTATTGGGTCTTTCATTGCGGTTGATAAATTGGAAAAAATCGTGATCCAGGAGCTGAATACCCTCTCACAGCGGTATCTGGATCAGGACGAATTGGAACGCAGCGTAGAGTTCAACCAGAATTTAGAGCAGCAAAAAGAGGCCTGTCTGAAGGCCAAGGCAAAACTCCAAAAGCAATTGGAAGATAACAGTAATTATTTGCTTGCGCTCTATAAGGATAAAGTAAAAGGCCTTGTCAGTGAAAAGGACTATTTTACTATGGCAAATGACTTTTCCAAAGAGCGTGAACGCACAGAATATCAGATCAAGGAAGCTGACCACCGTTTGGAAGAACTGGAGGCCCAGATGCTTGCCGGAGATCAACGAAAAGAGATCATCCAGCGCTACACCCATGTGGAACACTTGACCCGCGAGATGGTGGAAATTTTAATTGACTATATCACCGTTGGTAAACGAGTTCCCGGAATGCAGGACGTTCCGATTGAAATTCACTGGAATTTCTGAAAAGAAAACAGTAAGCAAGCAGAGTGCTTGCTTACTGTTTTTTCATAATCTATCCGTTTCTTCGATTCGCGCCTTGATTTTCTCTGCATTCTCTGACGGCACTTTACATCCGTTTAGCAGCTTTTGGTAGAATGCTTTGACGTCCATATCACCCAGAATATAGAACACTTGACTGTTGTTTACTGCAATAGTAAAGAGATTTTCTGTTTCGTCTTTCGTCCATACTGCGATCTGCCGCATTTTTTCAATGACGGCATGTGTGGTGGCAAAGCTGCGGCTGTTCTCCAGCTTGATAAGCAGATCAACCTTTTCGCGTTCGGTTTCATTCGTCTGCTTGTCTGCATCGGTCTGCTCTCTCTTATAAGCATAGAACCGGGATTCCAGAGCTTCATTTTCTGCCGTACGGTCAATGATCGCCTTGAGCAGGATATCAAGCTCCTTACCCTCAGAATAATCCGCAGGGGCATAATACTTGATACGATTTTCCCGCATCATCTTGTAGACCTTGGTTTTGTCCTTGGTATCCGCGTTGTAGACGCCGATGGAATATCCACCGTTGACATTGACCAGCTTCATACAGGGAACGTCTGTATCGCTGTCCCCAATATAGACCATATTGCGGAACGGGACACGCATCTCATCCGGTGCAAAAGAATCATTTACACCGGGGTCATTGATATCCAAAACGCCCTTTTCGATACGGAATAGGAACTGTGTCTTATTCGTGTAGTTGACTACTTGGGCCGGCCAAATCGCTACGCCTTTTTCATTGTAGAAAAATGAACTGGCATATATCTTCTTGAATTCACCGGCAACATCGGTTCCCTCGATCATCTCCTTCAGCCCGGAAGAAATGATATAATGTTCGACAAGTACGCCGTGTTCTTCTCCATATGTACAAATTCGCTTGAACCAATCCTTGACACCAGGGAAAAGCGCTACCTCTTTTCCGCATTTCATTAGTTCTCCACGAGTAAAGAGTTTCTTCCCTTCCGCTGCCTGCTGCATCATCAACATATAGGCGAGGTTTTGATCCATGTCATTGCCGCTGGCTAATCCATTTGACTGCTTCCAAAACTCCCCTACATCGTATCCGACCGACTGAATAAAGCCCTGTGCCTGCATATCGTCCGGTGACAGCGTTTTATCAAAGTCATAGCAAATTGCCAGTACAGGCTTTTCCTCTTTGCGCTCTCTTTTGTACTCAGCACTCATGGAAACCCTCCCTTATAATTGATTATCCGTTAGATCCTGTCAAAGTGGTTGACAAGTCCCCAATATTTGTTTATTATAGCACAAAAATGGGAAGAATAAAAGATTTTATTCAGACACAATCCGACATTTGGAATGTTGTTCTTACAAAGGCGCAGCAGAACAAAAGGCCCGGGTCACCTATGACAACATCCTCCGTCTGTCCGACGACCCGGACGTGAACAACGTCATCCGCTTCCTGCGGGAGCGGGAGATCGTCCACTTCCAGCGCTTTGGCGAGTGCCTGCGCCTGTGCAAGGAGCGCATGGACGCCAAAAACGTCTACCTCACCAACCCCGCCTTCGACGCCCCCACCGCAGTGCCGCTGGCACAGGGGTGACCACAACGAAACGTTAACGCTGAAAGCCCCATAGGCCCGTCGTGGACCTATGGGGCTTTGTGCTGCGCTGTGCAAGTAAAGGGTCGCAAATATTCACAGATTTATTAGCATTCGCGCAAACTGTTCCATATGCTCAGAAAGGTCCTGTTCTCCATAGTAATTTGCAAACAGGACGGTATTCCCCTGCCGCAGCGCAAGGATACCGCCGGGCAAAAAGGCGCGCGTTTCTCCGGTTACCTCGCTGGTGTGGGTCCATCTCTCCCGCTTGGCATACAGGCATTCGTCCAGAACATCAAACCGCTGATCGTCACCAGAGTTGTCGAATTTCTGCCTGCCAAGTTCCGCCATCCGCATTTTGGCAAGCGCATTCCATGGGTAACGGGTGACGGTGATCTCCAGACGGGGCACATCATTGGGGCTGTCATCCACGCCGAACGCCGCATACTGCTGAAAATACCAGGATTCAGCATCAAGCAGCGTTCCCTCGTGGGCGATATAGTCCATGTTGTAAAACGCATCATGAGAGAGCCGCAGATCTGACCCCTCAATATCCGCCAGCGTGACAAAACCGGAACCGACCAGATCATAGGGCCGGTAATTTGCCCCCGAAAGCAGCTGTACGCTATTGATAAGGACCGGGATCAAAATCACTGACCCTATCGCCGACAGCCAACCGACCTTTCTGTGTCTATTGGGTACCGTCCCATTTCTGATGGCCTTTCGGTATCGCAGCAGGCGGCAAAGTCCAAGCAAATACGACAGGTCGATCAGCAGCAGTCCCAACGCCGCCAGCAGAAATGGCAGCACCGGCTTGTTCGAAAAGGTCTCCACCGGAAAATATCTGAGCCATGTCCAGTCGATCTTCCACGGAGCACCCCTTTGATAAAGACCCAGCAAAAGTGCGTTTGCCAAGGCAAGCAGCGCCCCGCCGATCACTTTTCCCCGGAAAAACCGCTTCAGCGCATACTCGTGCGTCTCTACATCTGTATGCGCCCGTGCGGTCAGGTCATCAGAGGCAAAGACATAAAAGCTCCCCCGGAATATTCCCCAATATTTCCATCCCGCGTCATCGTAAAGGGCATTCAACTCTGGGTCGTCTTCTACCGCTCCCTGAATGGGCTCCAAATGGATCTGAACCGTCCGCCGCTCAGCACGCTCAAAAACAGTAAGCAGTCCGGCGGTCATAGAAAAGCGCAGCCCCTTCTTTGACATGGCAGCCAGCCAGCGTTCTAATTCGGGAATGTCAAACCCTCCCACTGGCGTCACTCGAATCACAGTCCTGCTCATACGCTCTCCTCCTCTCCGTCAAGGATGCAGGTTTTCAGCCGCGCCAGCTCGTCCCGAAAGACCTCCCGCCCCTTTCCGGTGATGCGATAGCTGCGCCTGCGCCCATCCGTCTGTGTCTCTTCGATCAGGTGCTCGTCTTGAAATTTCCCCAGCAGGGTATAGAGCGTTCCGGGCCCAAGCCGCACCCGGCCATGCGTTTTACGCGCTACAAATTCCGTGATCTCGATCCCGCACATTTCGCTGCGCAGAAAAGACATCAGCACATAGAACATCGGCTCAGTCAGTGCGCCGCGGTCTTTCATATCAGCCCCCCTTCCATCAGGCTTTTAATATCGTGTCACGATATTTCTCTATGGCCATTGTAATATCGCGTCGCGATATTGTCAAGTCCGTCTTTGGCTTTTGCCCGGCGCCGCAAACAAAGTGTTGCAAAGAAATGAATTATCTGCTATGCTGAAATTGCAGCAATGGCAGTTCGTATCCGCTCGTGACACGTGGAGGAGCTAATATGAAAGCATACAGATTTTTCTGGAGAGCCTACGCCGTCATCCTGCTCATGATCCGTCATTATCTCATCGCTGCCCGGCTCAGCGACGGGCGGGCCTATCAGGTCATCCATGTCCTGCTGGTCCTCTGGGCGATACACGCCCTTCTCTCCCAGCTTTACCTGTGGCTCCAGGCCAGAAGAGCGGCCCAGGGGCGGGAGCCTATGCTGAGCGACGCCTCCCCCGTGAGCGTCATTCTATCCCTGGGCCAGCCCACCAGGACCCTCCCAGGCGCTCTGGCGGCGCTCCTGCTGGCCGCCCTGCTCGTCCCGCTGTGTTGCTTTGTCTTTTAAAACATCCAGCAAAACGGGCATATTATGAGAGCAAACACTTGATTTTTGCCGGAAAGGAGTGGTCTCGTTGATTTACACACTGGAACAGCTCAAAGAGCTGATCGCGCCCATTGCAGAGAAGTATCGGCTTTCTGCGGTCTATCTGTTCGGCTCCTACGCCCGCGGCACCGCGAAGGAGGCCAGCGACGTGGATCTGCTGGTGGACACGACGGGCACCTCCCTGACCAGCCTTTTCGCCCTGGGCGCACTGTACTGCGATCTGGAGGACGCCCTGCAAAAACGGGTCGATCTTATCACCATCAGCGCCCTGCAACAGCGGGCACAGCTGCCCAGCGAACAGGACTTCCGTCAAACGGTCATGCGGGAAAGGGTGAAACTTTATGCTGTCGCCTGATTTACAGCGGATCAAGCACATCCGCGACTATTGCACCGAGATAGAAAAGACCGTCACACGCTATGGCCGTGCCTTTGCCATCTTCGACAGCGACCCGGACTATCAGCGCTCGGTCTCCTTCTCCATCCTCCAAATCGGAGAACTCAGCGGTGGTCTGTCCCAGGAATACCGCCAGGCCACCGCCGACAGAGTGCAGTGGGGCCCGATCAAGGGCATGAGAAATTTGGTCGCACATAACTACGGCAGCACGAGCCGCGAGATCATCTGGGAAACAGCCACGACAGATATCCCCGCCTTGAAGCGCTTCTGCGAGGAACAGTTGGCAAACACCGATGCCTGACCCACATAGATAAACCACCGCCCGAACCAGGTCTTCCCCGGTTCGGGCGATGGTTTGTCTTTTATGCTTTGCTCTTGTGCCTTACTTGGCCACGCCGTCCAGCTGGGCGGCGCGATCTAATGCGGCGTCGATGTTGGGCTGGAAGTTCTCCCGGCCCACCTCGTCCAGCAGACCGGACTTCTGGAACACGGACATGGGCTGCTCGTTCACGTGGGAGAACACCACCTGGATGTCCTGGCGGCGGCACTCCTCCCACAGGCGGCGCAGGCCGTTCAGGGCCGTGATGTCCAGGGCGGGGACGGCGCGCATGCGCAGGACGAGGACGGACTTGTCCGTCTCCCGGTCCATGTGGGGAATCTTGTCCGCCGCACCGAAGAACATGGGGCCGGTGACCTCATAGACCATGACGTGGGCGGGCACGGGCTTATAGCGTCCCTGGTCGTCCTGGGTATCCTCCACATACTCCCACTCCTGGACCACGGCCACGTCGGCCATGCGCTTCATAAACAGCAGGCAGGCCAGGGTCAGGCCCACGGCGATGGCCACCACCAGGTCGAACACCACCGTCAGGAAGAAGGTGAGCACCAGCACGGCCACGTCGCTCTTGGGGGAGGTCTTCACCACCTTGACCACCGTGCGCCAGCCGCTCATGTTATAGGCCACCTGGAACAGGATGGCGGCGATGCAGGGCATGGGGATCAGGGCGGCATAGGGCATCAGCAGCACCAGCACCAGCATCAGCACCACAGCGTGGACCATGCCGGCCACGGGGGAATTGCCGCCGTTTTTGATGTTGGCCGCCGTGCGGGCGATGGCTCCCGTGGCGGGGATGCCGCCGAACATGGCGGAGGCCGCGTTGCCCACGCCCTGGGCCACCAGCTCCATGTTGGAGTTGTGCCGGGCCCCGATCATCTCGTCGGCCACCACGGCGGACAGCAGCGACTCGATGGCCGCCAGAATGGCGATGGTGAAGGCGTCGGGCAGCACCGCCGCCACCGTCTCATAGGACAGGGCGGGCAGCTGGAAGTGAGGCAGGGACCCGGAGATCGTATACAGGTCCCCGATGGTATTTACCGGCAGGTCAAAACCCTTTACAACACCTGCGGTGACGATAACTGCTACCAGAGAGGCAGGGATCTTCTTCAGCGTCTTGGGCCAGAAGATCAAAATGGCCAGGGCCAGGCAGCCCACGCCCAGGGCGGTGACGTTCATGGTGCCGATGCACAGGACCACCTGCTCCAGCTTCTCCATGGTCTCCACGGGGGCGGTCTGGAAGGTCAGGCCCATAAAGTCCTTGATCTGGCCGATCAGAATGGTCACGGCGATGCCGGCGGTGAAGCCGGTGGTAATGGTATAGGGGATGTACTTGATCATGCTGCCCATGCGCAGCAGGCCCATGATGATGAGCAGGATGCCCGCCAGAATGGTGGCCACCGCCAGGCCGTCCATGCCGTTGCGGGCCACGATGCCCGCCACGATGGTGGCAAAGGCCGCCGTAGGCCCGGCGATCTGTACCTTGCTCCCCCCCAGGGCGGAGATCAAAAATCCCGCCACGATGGCGGTGTACAGTCCCTGCTCCGGGGACACGCCGGAGGCCAGGGCCAGGGCGATGGACAGGGGCAGGGCGATGATCGCCACGATGACGCCCGCCACCAGGTCCTTGACAAAGGCCTCTTTGGAATAGTTTCTCAGCGACAGCAGCAGCTGAGGTTTCAAATCACTCACACATCTCTCTCCTTGCAATCTATTTTATAACACAAACACGGTTTTCCATTATAGAGAAAATTTTCACGGTTTGCAAGGACTTTTTTCCTGAATCGGCCCCTTTTGACCAAAAATAGCAAAGGCCGTTCCCGCAAAGAGAACGGCCCTTAACTTGGCTTCCAATTTGGCTTCTAAGTTGATCGCCTGCATATTTCGATCCACGCCCCGCTCACAGGGGGCGACAGGGAATTCGGTGCGCCTCGGCCCGGATGAGCTGCTCATAACGCCGGATCTCGGCGGGGGTAAAACCGAAGATACCCTCCCAGGTATACCCGGGCAGCCAGCAGACCGCATTGTGAAAACAGTCCTTCGCATCGGGCTTCTCCACATAAACCTTCACCCGCCCATCCGGCTTTATTTCGGAATAGAGCATCTCCGTCTGGTCGGACAGGGTCAGGAGTGGGTATAGCATAGGGGTGACCTTCTTTCGTTTTTGTTGTGATTAGGCTGTTCTTCTCAGACTTCCGCCGTCCTGAACGTGGCATACCCCTCGTAGAAATAGCTGTGGTCCATGCCTTTCATAAAGAGTTCCCGGCTGTTTACATCGCTGGTGAGGGCGCTTTTCAGCAGGACTTTAATCTCCACGTCTTTGATGGGGCTGCGCTCCATGGCCAGCAGGTAGTCCTCTTTATCCACCCGGCTCCAGTCCACCACCTGGCCGATACCCGCCTTCAGCATCTGGTCCAGCCACAGCCGCATGCTGCGCCCGTTGCCCTCCCGAAAGGGGTGGGCGATGTTCATTTCTACATACTTTTCGACGATCTCGTCATAGCAGCCCTGGGGCATCTTCTCGATGTTCGCCAGCGCCGCCTCCAGATACATCAGCGGCGCGAAACGGAAGTTCCCCTTGGCCAGGTTCACTGTGCGCAACTCCCCGGCGAAGGCATAGACGTCCTGAAACAGCTGCCGGTGTATCTCCCGCAGCGCGGCCACCGTGCCCGGCTCCAGTTGGTCCAGCGCACCGCTCTCGAACAGCTCCACCGCCCGCCGCTTGCTGAGCCGCTCCTCCTCCCGGGCCAGCTCCGCAGAATCCAGTATCCCCAGCCTATTCTCCAGCGCCACGGTCACCCCTCCTCTCCCTTGCGTAATTCACGAGTAGTTTGTCTTGATGGTCTTAGTGTACCACGCATTGCGTGGCGGTTCAATCTAGGCCCCTATATTAGGAGCGACAATGTGACCACGACAAAATAACAGACACTGTCTGTTATTTTAATCCACGTCCCCCATGCGGGGGCGACAGGAAAAGCGCACAAGTTTGGTTGGCACTTTTGTTCAAAGCAGAGAAGATTCCCAGGTTCTATCCTGCTTCAGGGGTATTATACAGGATATTTCTTCCGAAAACAACTCTGCTGCGGGGGAATTTTAGGTGCGAAGGGGGCGGGCGGCGATTCCGGCCATCAAAGACGAAGTCCCGTTTACTTTCTCGCAGCATCATGTGTGATGCTGACGCTTTTTCTGCTGTAAAGCCGGTCATCCAGGATAAGCTGCACTGCAAATTTTATCAGCGCAGGGATCGGCGTGGTATATCCCTTTGCCGATTCCCCTTTGACCGTAAGGACGAAATCATCTTCGTCGCCCTCGCCCAGATAGCCGGGCCGGAGGATCGTGTAATTCAAACCGCTGGTTTCCACCACATCTACCGCTCTTCGATTGGGTATCTGTGCAGGCTCGTTGTCCAGGTTATCCTCGCCGTCGATCTCATCAGGAATTTCATTATATATCCCTACTGCACCCATGAAAATCAACCGCTTTACGCCGGTCTCCGTCATTGCGGCAACGATATTCTCTGCGATTTTGGGCAGCGCATCGCCGGAAATGGCGCAGTACACCACGTCATGTCCCGGCATCACGGTCCTCAACTCGTCGAAATGCTCCGCGTTGCCGTTGACCACTGTGATACGGTCCGTGTCGGCGTACATCGCCCCGGCATGGCGGGCAAATACGGTAAGGCGGCAATTTGTGTCCGCAAGCAGCTTTTGGGTAAGGGCGCTGCCCGCTGTGCCCGTGGCGCCTAACAACAGTACATGCTTCATCCTGCCGTCTCCTTCACCACGTCAACGAAAACTCCACCAGCTCCGGCGTTTCCGGCTTTCCGATCAAGGGTTCTTTTTTGTCCAGGGCGGAGAGCTGGACCAGCTCGTCGGCGGTGAGCTTGAAATCGAACAGGGCGAAATTCTCCCGAATGTGCTCCGGCTTGGTGCTCCTGGGGATGACGGCGATGCCCTTCTGGGTCAGGAATCGAAGCAAAATTTGGGCCGGGGTCTTGCCGTATTTTTCGGCCAGGGCGAGGACGGCGGGCTCCCGGAACATCTCGTTCCGGTTCCCCTGCCCCAGGGGGGCGTAGGCCATGTGGGCCACCTGCTTCTTGTCCATCCAGCCCCGCTCGGCGCTGCGCTGGCAGTAGAGATTGGTCTCGATCTGGTCCACCGCCGGGATGACCTTGTTATAGGCGATCAGGTCCAAAAGCTGGTCCGGCTCGAAGTTGGGGACGCCGATGGCCCGCACCTTCCCCGCCTCATACAGCTTCTCCAGCGCCCGCCACGCCCCGTAGTAGTTGGCAAAGGGCCAGTGCAGCAGCAGCAGGTCCAGATAGTCCGTTCCCAGGTTCTCCAGCGACTGCATCACCGTCTGTTCCGCGTGCTCGTAAGACTTGAAGTTCACTTTGGTGACGAGAAACAGCTCCCTGCGGTCAATGCCGCTGGCCCGGATGCCCGCCCCCACCTCTTTTTCGTTGCCATAGGCCTCCGCCGTGTCGATCATGCGGTAGCCGCTTTGAATGGCCTCCGCAACGGCCTTGACGCAGGTCTCGCCGCTCAGCATGAAGGTCCCAAAGCCCACCAGCGGCATCTGCACGCCGTTCTGTAACGTCAAATATTCCATGTTCCGTCCTCCTTTGGATTTGCACAGGCTGATCTTCTGTGCTATCATGATTCTAACAAGTTCGTGTAACACGAAGTCAAGCAAGAATTTTCGGAGGAACGGACATGAATTATACCATCAAGGAAATGGCGGAGCGCTTCGGCGTCACCGAGCACACCCTGCGCTTTTACACCGACAAGGGTCTGCTGCCCTGCCAGCGGGACGGCGGCAACCGCCGGGTGTTCAACGAGGAGTCCGTCAACTGGATGCAGGGCATCCAATGCCTGAAGGGCTGCGGCGCCTCCCTGGAGGACATCCAGGCCTATTGCCGCCTGTGCCTGCTGGAGGAGTCGGAGGAAAACCTCCGGGCCAGATATGCCATCATCCTGAAGCAGCGGGAGGAGGCCTATAAGCGGGTGGAGGAGGCCAAGGCCACCGCGAAATACATGGATGGCAAGGTGGCCCATTACGAAGCGATCCTGGCCGGGCTGACCCCGGACGACACCAACCCAAAGAACTGGACGGCGGAGAACCGGCCAACGCATGAACAGGAAATATAACGATAGGGACGGTTCCCGTGACATACCTCACAGGAACCGTCCCTAAATTTTGATTTACTTCCCCATGGGTCCCGTTTTGCCTAGATAGAACTTGGTATCCTCCGGCAGGCCGCGGCGGCGGAGGCCGTAGTGGACCAGGCGGCGGAGGACGCTGTAGATCATGGCGAACACGGGCACGCCCAGCACCATGCCCGCAAAGCCGAACAAGCCGCCGAAGAGCAGGATGGAGAACAGCACCCAGAAGGATGCCAGCCCCGTGGAGTCCCCCAGGATCTTGGGGCCTAAAATATTCCCGTCGAACTGCTGGAGCACCAGGATAAAAATGGCGAAATAGACGCACTTGATGGGGCTGTCCAGAAAGACCAGCAGGCCGCAGGGGATGGCCCCGATGAATGGCCCGAAAAACGGAATGACGTTGGTCACGCCGATGATGGTGGCCAGCAGGGCGGGATAGGGAAACTTCAGCAGGTTGCAGCACACCAGGGCAATGACGCCGATGATCAGGGAGTCCAGCAGCTTGCCGTTGATAAAGCCGCTCATGATGCGATAGGCGCTGCGGGTCTCCTCCACCACCAGGTCGCCCACGTGGGTGGGCAGCATACTATAGACGATCTTTTTGGACTGGGCCGCAAAGACGTCCTTGCGGATGAGCAGATAGAAGGTGACGATCAGGGCGATGAGCAGATCCTTCAGCAGCAGGGCCAGGGACACCACCAGCGCGGACACGCTGGACATCACGCCGGTGAGATTGGGCAGCACCGACTGGCGCAGCCACTGCACTGTAGTGGTCACCGACTCCAGATTGGGCAGGATGTCCGCGTTCAGCCAGTCCTCCAGGGAGGCGGCGGCGGAGACGTACACCGACATCACCGTGTTCTGGATGTCCGGGTTATCCGCCAAAAACTTTTGCAGCCACTCCTGCACGCTGTTGATGTAATCCGGGAAGGCGTTCACCAGGCCCACAATGCTGAGATACACCTGGGGCAGAGCCATGGCCAGCAGCAGATACAACAGGAACACCGCCAGCAGCAGGCTGAGGATAATGGCCAGCACATTGAGAAACTGCACGTCCCCCTTATTCTTCAGCCGCTTCTCCGGGGTCATGGCCACAAGAAAGCCGAAGATGCCCCGGTGGACGGGCAGCAGCAAAAAGGCGAAGATCATGCCCAGGAAAATGGGCCGCAGGATGTGGGCCAGAGTACGGAGAAAGGCCCGCAGGGCGGACAGGTGGAACAGGGTAAAAAACAGCAGCAGCGCCGCCGCGATCACCGCAAAGGCCGTCACGCCCACCGCGATATAGGGTCCATACTGGTGGCGCTTGTTCATGGCCGCCTCCCTCCTTTCTTGTTCAGCCCCGCCCCGCTTCTCTTGAATGAGCGGGACGGGGCCGGTTTTCAAATCAAAATCAAAAAATCAGACCTTCAGCTCGGTGGCCTTCTCGTCCAGGGCGTCGGCGTACTGCTCCAGCATGGGAGCCACTTCCTCGTCCAGGAACTCCTCCACCTGCTGGGGGCAGCGGCCGATATAGCGGCTGGGCTCCAGATGGGCGGTAAGCTCCTCCCGGGTCATGCCAAAGGCGGGGTCGGCGGCGATGAGGTCGATGAGGTTGTTGGGCAGGCCCAGGTCCTTCACGTTCTTGCCCGCCTCGATGGAGTGGACGCGGATGCGCTCGTGAAGCTCCTGGCGGTTGCCGCCCCGCTTCACCGCGTCCATCATGATGTTCTCGCTGGCCATAAAGGGCAGCTCCTCCAGCACGTGCTTCTCAATGACCTTGGGGTGGACCACCAGGCCAGAGGCCACGTTCTGATAGATGTTCAGGATGGCATCCACGGCTAAGAACGCCTCGGGCACGGAGATGCGCTTGTTGGCGGAGTCGTCCAGAGTGCGCTCGAACCACTGGGTAGCGGTGGTGATGGCGGGGTTGCCCGCGTCCACCATCACATAGCGGGCCAGGGAGCAGATGCGCTCGCACCGCATGGGGTTGCGCTTATAGGGCATGGCGGAGGACCCGATCTGGTTCTTCTCGAAGGGCTCCTCCACCTCCTTCAGGTGGCACAGCAGGCGCATGTCGGTGGCGAACTTGCTGGCGGACTGGGCGATGCCGGACAGGGTGGACAGCACATTGGCGTCCATCTTCCGGGAGTAGGTCTGGCCGCTGACGGGGACCACGCTGTCAAAGCCCATCTCCTTGGCGATCTTCCGCTCCAGCTCCTTCACCTTCTCGTGGTCGCCCTCGAACAGCTCCAGGAAAGACGCCTGGGTTCCGGTGGTGCCCTTGGAGCCCAGCAGCTTCAGGGTGGAGATGCGATACTCCACCTCGTGCAGGTCCATGAGCAGCTCGTTCATCCACAGGGTGGCCCGCTTGCCCACGGTGACCAGCTGGGCAGCCTGGAAGTGGGTAAAGCCCAGGGTGGGCATGGCCTTATACTCCCGGGCGAACTTGGCCAGGCAGTTGATAACCCGCACCAGCTTGTGCCGCACCAGCTCCAGACCCTCCCGCATGAGGATCACGTCGGTGTTGTCGCCCACATAGCAGCTGGTGGCCCCCAGGTGGATGATGGGCATGGCCTTGGGGCACAGCTCGCCATAGGTGTGGACGTGGGCCATCACGTCGTGGCGCAGCTTCTTCTCCCACTGGGCGGCCTTGGCATAGTCGATGTCGGTGAGATGGGCCTCCAGCTCATCCACCTGCTCCTGGGTCACGGGCAGACCCAGCTCCATCTCCGCCCGGGCCAGGGCCACCCACAGCCGCCGCCAGGTGGAGAACTTCTTGTCCGGGGAGAACAGATACAGCATCTCGTCGCTGGCATAGCGGGAGGAAAGGGGGCTCTCATAAGTATTGGTAGGCATAGTTTCGACCTCTTTTTGTCCGATTTTCGCAGGGTTCTCCCCCGCGTCCGCCCCGCGCTCCAGGCGCAAAAGGGCTCGTTTTTTCTATTATATCGTATTTATTTTCCGAATACCACTGTTTCCAAAAAGTTTTAAGAAAAATTCATAAGCCCGAAAGCAACACAGCCGTTAAGGGGGCTGCTCATGGCGCTTTCCCTTAACGGCTGTCGGCTCAGATTCGGTTCAAATTACACGGCCTTGCCCTGGAGGAACATCTCCAGGCGGTCCAGGCCGGCCTTGATGTTGTCCATGGAGGCGGCATAGGACCAGCGGATGAAGTTGGGAGCGCCAAAGCCGCTGCCGGGGACCACGGCCACCTTGCCATATTTCAGGAACAGGCTGGCGAACTCGTTGTCAGAGTGAATGACCTGGCCGAAGAGCTCCTTGCCCACGATCTTCTCCACGTTCATCATCACGTAGAACGCGCCCTCGGGCTTGATGCAGCTGATGCCCTCGATCTGGTTCATGCGCTGGACCATATAGTTCCGGCGCTCCTCAAAGGCCTGGCGCATGGTCTCCACCTGGTCCTGGGGGGCGGTGAGAGCGGCCAGGGCGGCCTTCTGAGAGATGGCGCTGGGGCTGCCGGTGCAGTGGCCCAGATAGTTGCCGATGACCTTGGTGATGTTGGCGGGGGCGGCGATATAGCCGATACGCCAGCCGGTCATGGCATAGGACTTGGACACGCCGTTGATGAGCAGGGTGCGGGCCTTGATCTCCTCCCCCAGGGCGGCCAGGCTGGTGAACTGCTCGTTGTCATAGGTCAGGCTGTAGTAGATCTCGTCGGACAGGACATACAGGTCGTTGTCCACGCACACCTTGGCGATGCCCTCCAGCTCGCTGCGGCTGTACATCATGCCGGTGGGGTTGCAGGGGTTGTTCAGGATCATGCACTTGGTCTTGGGGGTGATGGCGGCGGCGAGCTTCTCGGCGGTGATCTTAAAGTGCTCGGCCTCGGTGGTGTCGATGACCACGGGCACGCCGCCTACCATGCGGATCAGCTCGATATAGCTGACCCAATAGGGGGCGGGGAGGATCACCTCGTCCCCAGGGTTGACCAGGGCGCGCAGGGCCACATAGACGCATGTCTTCGCGCCGTTGGACACGGCGATGTCCTTGAAGTCATAGTCCAGCCCGCAGTCGGCCTTCAGCCGCTGGCAGATGGCCTTGCGCAGCTCCACGGTGCCCACGCTGGGGGTATAGCGGGTATCGTTGTTGCGGATGGCCTGGATACCGGCCTCCTTGATGTGGTCGGGGGTGGGGAAATCGGGCTCGCCCGCGCCGAAGCCGATGACGTCCTGGCCCTCGGCCTTCATCTGCTTGAACATGGCGTCGATGGCCATGGTGCTGGAGGGCTGGATGGCAAGTGCGAACTCAGACAAAGATTTCATAAAAGATTCCTCCCGTCGGGCGGCCCGGCTTCTCCCGGTCTCCGCTCCTATCTCACTTCTGAAAGGCGTCCGGCCCCGGCGTCAGGCCCTCTCCTCGGCGGCCCGTTTCAGGGAAAATTCGGACAGATCAAATTCCTCTCAGAGACTGTTTGCATGGGATATTATACCCACGAACTTGCAAAAGTGCAATAGATTTTTTCATTCTTATGGCAAAAATGAATTTTGCAGTCAAAGCAGTTTCAGAATTCGTCATTTTATACGATGGTCTCCCCTCTTCCCCGCTCCCCCAAGGGTTTGGGGCTTTTGGCCGCTTAAAAAACCGGGCCTGATTTTGGGAAATATGCCGGAAAAACAAGGCGCGGACCGGGGGCGTTCTGCCTCGGTCCGCGTCTGGGTGTCAAAAGAGAAACTGAAATTTTTGCAAGTTTTGGGGGTCAAATTTTCTCCCGGATGAGCTGGCCCATCTTCTGGGTGCCGATGGCCTGCTGGCCGGGGGCGGCGATGTCGGCGGTGCGCCAGCCCTCGTTGAGCACGGCGTCCACCGCGTCCTCAATGGCCTTGGCCTCCTGGGGCAGCTGGAAGGAATAGCGGAACATCATGGCCACAGACAGGATGGTGGCCACGGGGTTGGCCTTGTCCTGCCCGGCGATGTCGGGGGCGGAGCCGTGGATGGGCTCATACAGGCCGGGGGCGGTGTCGCCGATGGAGGCGGAGGGCAGCAGGCCGATGGAGCCGGTGATCATAGACGCCTCGTCAGACAGGATGTCGCCGAACATGTTCTCGGTGACCACCACGTCGAACTGGCCGGGGTCCCGGACCAGCTGCATGGCGGCGTTGTCCACCAGCACGTCCTCATAGGCCACGTCGGAATACTCTTTTGCCAGGCGGTGCATCACCTCCCGCCACAGGCGGGAGGACTCCAGCACGTTGGCCTTGTCCACGCTGGCGACCTTTTTATTGCGCATCCGGGCCAGCTCAAAGGCGCGGCGGCCAATGCGCTCGATCTCCATCTCGGAATAGGCCATGCGGTCGGCGGCCTCGATGCCCCGGTCCGCGGTCTCATACCGCTCCCGCTTGCCGAAGTACACGCCGCCGGTGAGCTCCCGGACGATCATCAGGTCGATGCCCTTCTCGGCGGTCTCCTTCTTCAGGGGGCAGGCCCCGGCCATGGCGGGGCGCAGGGCGGCGGGACGCAGATTGGCGTACAGCCCCAGGTCCTTGCGGATGGACAGCAGGGCGGTCTCGGGCCGCTGAGTGGGGTCGCTGGAGTGGCCCCACTTGGGACCGCCCACCGCGCCCAGCAGCACCGCGTCGCAGGCCTTGCACTTCTCCTCCGTGCCGTCGGGATAGGACTTGCCCACGGCGTCGATGGCGCAGCCGCCCATCATCACGTCTACAAACTCAAAGCTGTGGCCGAACTTGGCGCCCACGGTCTCCATGACCTTGACCGCCTCGCCCACCACCTCGGGGCCGATGCCGTCGCCCCGGATCAGCGCGATCTTATAATTCATTTCGCCACACCTCTCGCTTTCAAAGAATTCAGCAGGCCGCCGCTCTGGATGATGCCGTTGATAAAGGCGGGGAAGGGCGCGGCCTGATAGGTCTTGCCGGTGGTCTTGTCGGTGATCACGCCGCTGTCAAAGTCCACGTCCACCTGGTCCCCGGCCTGGATCTCCTCGGCGGCCTGGGGGCACTCCACGATGGGGAAGCCGATGTTGATGGAGTTGCGGTAGAAGATGCGGGCGAAGGAGGGGGCAATGACGCACTTCACGCCGCAGGACTTGATGGCCAGGGGGGCGTGCTCCCGGCTGGAGCCGCAGCCGAAGTTGGGTCCGGCCACGATGATGTCCCCCTCCTCCACGGTGGAGGAAAAGTCGGGGTCGATGTCCTCCATGCAGTGGGAGGCCAGGGCCGCCGGGGAGGGATCGTTGAGATGACGGGCGGGAATGATGACGTCGGTGTCAACATTGGCCCCATATTTATAAACCTTCATGTAAAGTTTCAGTCCTTTCCTATGTCTCCGGTCCAACGGGCCAAGTCAAATTACAGCTTCCGGGGGTCGGCCACGCAGCCCGCGATGGCAGAGGCGGCGGCCACGTCGGGGCTGGCCAGAATGACCTCAGAGGTCACGTGGCCCATGCGGCCCACAAAGTTCCGGTTGGTGGTGGAGACGGTGCGCTCCCCCTCGGCCATCACGCCCATGTGGCCGCCCAGGCAGGGGCCGCAGGTGGGGGTGGACACGGCGGCGCCGGCCTCGATAAAGGTCTGGATCAGACCCTCGGCCATGGCCTGGAGCACGATGTCCTGGGTGGCGGGGATGACGATGCAGCGCACGTTGTCGGCCACCTTCTTGCCCTTCATCACGGCGGCGGCGGCCCGCAGGTCGCTGATGCGGCCATTGGTGCAGGAGCCGATGACCACCTGGTTGATGGGCAGCCCGGCCACCTCGCTGACCACCTTGGTGTTCTCAGGCAGGTGAGGCATGGCCACAGTGGGCTCCAGGGTGTTCAGGTCGATGACCACCTCGCTGTCATAAACGGCGTCGGGGTCGGCGGCAAAGGCCTCGCAGGGGCGGTTCACCCGGCCGTTGATATACTCCATGGTCTTCTCGTCCACGGGGAAGATGCCGTTCTTACCGCCGGCCTCAATGGCCATGTTGGAGATGGTGAACCGGTCGTCCATGGACAGGGAGGCAACGCCCTCCCCGGCAAACTCCAGGGACTTATACAGAGCGCCGTCCACGCCGATCTGGCCGATCAGGTGCAGGATCACGTCCTTGCCGGACACGTGGGGCTGGAGCTTGCCCTTCAGGGTGACTTTGATGGCGGAGGGCACCTTGAACCACAGCAGGCCGGTGGCCATACCGGCGGCCATGTCGGTGGAGCCCACGCCGGTGGAGAACGCGCCCAGCGCGCCATAGGTGCAGGTGTGGGAGTCGGCGCCCACGATGACCTCGCCGGGGGCGCACAGGCCCTTCTCGGGCAGCAGAGCGTGCTCCACGCCCATGTGGCCCACGTCGAAGAAGTTGGTGATGTTGTGCTTGTGGGCAAAGTTCCGGGCCTTCAGGCACAGCTCGGCGGACTTGATGTCCTTGCAGGGGGTGTAGTGGTCCAGAACGATGGAGATCTTATCTTTATCGAATACCTGGGTAAAGCCGGCCTTCTCAAACTCGGTGATGGCGACGGGGGTGGTGATGTCGTTGCCCAGCACCATGTCCAGCTTGGCCTCGATCAGCTGTCCGGCCTCCACCCGGTTCAGCCCGGCGGCCTTGGCCAGGATCTTCTGCGTCATGGTCATTCCCATTGAAAACTCCTCCTCAGTGCGCATTGCTTTGTAACTGTCCTATAGTATGACAGGGTGCTTGCCAAAAAAATGTAAAGCATGTTATAATTGAAGAAAATTCTTTCAAGCACGCGGAATCCCCCCGCCGCTTCGCGGCCCTCCCCCCTTTCACAAGGGGGGCTGATAGTATGCTTTATTAGGCCCCCTTGTGAAAGGGGGCTGGCATCGCCGAAGGCGATGACTGAGGGATTCTACCACATTACTCTTTGGGAGGTGTCTCTATGGACCGACAGACCTTGGGCGAGATGGACCTGCCCGCCCATATCTGGGAGCCTTTTGCCCAGAGCCGGGCGGCCATCCGCTGCTCCCCCGGCTTTCTCATCTACCTCCAGGGGACAGAGGCCACCTGCTTCTATTATTTAAAGGAGGGCCGGGTGAAGAGCTTCATCCAGTCAGAGACCGGGGGCGAGCGAGTGCTGAACATCTATCGGGCGGGCAGCCTGTTCGGCGAGGCGTCCTTCCTGGACGAGCTGCCCCGGGTGTCCTCCGCCGTGGCTCTCACCCCCTGCCAGCTGGTGCCCATTGACCGGGAGCTGGTCACCCAGGCCATCAGCCGGGACCCGGAGTTGGCCCTGGCCATGATGAAATATCTGGCCCGCACCGTGCGTCTGCTCTCCCATCAGGTGGATCAGATGGCCTTCCGCCCCGCCCAGTGGCGGGTGGCCCGCTATCTCCTCTCTCTGGCCGATGGGGACGACTGTCTCCAGTGCAGTCAGGACGACATCGCCGATTCCGTCTCCGTCAGCCGCGTCACCGTCAGCCGCATTTTAAACGACCTGTCCCGCCGCGCCCTGGTCCACCTGGGCTATCGCCGCATCCAGATCCTAGACCGCCCGGGATTGGAGGGGCTGTGCCAGGAGGAATAATCTCAAACATCACAGCGCCCCCGGCGGAACCTGTTCTCGTTCCCACCGGGGGCGCTTCACCGTTTTTGTGGCTTTCTCATAGGATAGGGCACTTACAGGAGGTGTTCTTATGCCCATCATCTATCTCTCCCCCTCCACCCAGGAAAATAATCAGTTCGTCACCGGGGGCACGGAGGAGCAGTACATGAATCTGCTGGCCGACAAGCTGGTGCCCTATCTGGATGCCTCGGGCATCCGGTATGTGCGCAACACACCGGAGATGACGGCGGCCTCGTCCATTGCGGCCTCCAACGCCGGGCGGTATGACCTGCACCTGGCCCTGCACTCCAACGCCGCGCCGCCGGGACGGTATGGCTCGGCCCGGGGGTCGCTGGTGTTCTACTACCCCGGCAGCGCCCAGGGGCAGCGGGCGGCGGAGCTCATCGCCGACGGGCTGAAGGCCATCTATCCCCTGCCCAACCTGGTGCGGGCTCAGCCCACCACTGCCATCGGGGAGGTGCGCCGGGTCCGGGCCCCCTCCGTCTTTCTGGAGCTGGCCTTCCACGACAATACATCGGACGCCGTCTGGATTCAAAATAACTTAGACGCGGTGGCCCGCAATCTGGCCCTGTCTCTCACGGAGTATTTCGGCATCCCCTTCTTCTCCACCCGGCAGGACCGCCCCGCTGTGGTGGACGTCTCCTGGGGAGTGCTGAACATCCGGGACCGCCCGGATACCGACGGGACCATCCTGGCCCAGGCCCCGGACGGGGCGCGGCTGACGGTGTTCAACCAGTTTGACGGCTGGTATCTGGTGGAGTACGACGGCGTCACCGGCTATGCCAGCGGAGACTTTGTCACTCTGGCCTGACGGCAGGGCGGCCCTTCCCGGACAGATAGTTCAGATAGCGCTCCCGGATGCGCTTAAGTTCCCGCTGACGGATGGGCACCGCGTCCCCGCTGGACAGGTGGAAGGCCTGGTCGGCGGACTGGACCTGGTCCATGTTCACCAGAAAGCTCTGGTGGCAGCGGAGGAACCGCCGGTCCCCCAGCTCCTGCTCCACAGTGTTCAGCGTCTTATAGACCACGTGGGTCTGGCCGTCCCGGCAGTGGAACACGCACTTTGCGTTCTGGCTTTCCACATATAAAATGTCCCGATAGGGCAGCTGGACCACGGCGGAACGGCGGTGGACGGCATAGATCCCCTCCAGGCCGCCCTCGGGGAGGAACTTGTCCAGCACCTCCGCCACCGTCTCATAGTCATAGGGCTTGAGGAGATAGGCCGCTGCGGCCACCTGATACCCGGCCACGGCATAGGCGTCGGTGGAGGAGATGAACACCAGCGGACCGCGAAAATCCAGTTCCCGCAGGCGGCGGGCCACTTCAATGCCCAGAATGTCGTCCATGAGGTTGTCCAGAAAGGCCAGGTCAAAGTGCTCCCCGTCCTCCACGTCGTGGATCAGCCCCAGGCCGCCGCCATAGGCCGTCACCTGGATGCTCCTGCCCCGCTGGGCGGCATAGTGGTCCACCACGCCCACCAGCAGCTCCCGGTCCAGCTGGCTGTCCTCACAAATCGCGATGCGCATAAAAATAGTCCTCTCCGGTTGCAAAATCGTCGAAACCAATTTGTAACTTTTCTGTCGTTATGCAAACAAAATAGACGGGTTTTTCAGTCGAACGTCTGCTCGATTTGTCAAATTCATCGGCAGCCCCTTCATTTTCATCGGCAACGGTCCAGGCGGCCCCGCGTGTGGTATAGTAGACCCAGCAAAAGCCAAGCCAACAAGAAAGGGGGCCACAAGTATGATCGAATATCGTTCCGTGCCGGAGCAGTGCTTCGATCCTGACCTGGGCAACTACAGCGCCTATGGCGTCTGTGCCTGTCAGGTGGAGCAGAACCGCACCACAGAGATCCTGGCGATCCACGACGTGTTTCTCAACGCCGCCGACGCCCTCTCTTTTGTTCGGCGCTGCAACCGGCTGGAGCTGAGTCCCGTCTCCCTGTGGGACGTGATCCAGGATACCGTTGGGGTGTAGATCCCATTCGGGCGCGGTTTCAAGGGCCGCTCTCACCCGCTGTCCGCCGGGAATTCGGTTACAAAAACCGCACTACTCTCATTTTAGCTGCTAGATTATACCCCATCTCCCCCGCGTTGTCAAACTGCATTTTGATTCCCCGGACCGCTCTCCCACGGTCCGGGGAATTTTTGCCCTTCCCTTCCGTCCGGCGGTTAACCGGCGGCATATCTGTCCAGAATATCCATACAATGGGATAAATCAGAACAGAAAGGAGCCTGCCCCATGATCCAGCCAGTTCGCATCTCCCCCCGCCGCGCCCGGGACCCGGACGAGGCGGAGCGCCGGGCGCTGATGTCCTCCCTCTCCCGCACCCGCGCCCAGATCAACCAGGCCTATGGCTGCTTTAACCAGACCAGCGACGGGGACCTGATCGAGTCCTATGTCTTCGAGATCAACGCCCTTCAGGCCCGGTACAACTATCTCCTCCGCCGCCTGAAGCAGCTGGGGGCCCAGCCGTGACCGGCCTTGGCTCCCCCGCCCTGTGGTGCGCCGCGATCTTGGGGCTGTGCGCACTGCTGTGTCTCCGGGGACTGGTGGGGCGGCTGATGCGCCTGGCCCTGCGCTCCGGCGCGGGACTGGCCCTGCTGGCCGCCCTGGCCCGGTTCGGCTCCGCCTTAGGGCTTGGGCTGGGGGTCAACCTGACCAACGCCCTGGTGCTGGGCCTGCTGGGCGCACCCGGCTTCGCCCTGCTGTGCCTGCTCCACTGGGCGCTGGGTAAGACATAAAGCTGTAGGCCGCACCTTTCGGTGCGGCCTACGATGGTTTTTAAGTATGGATCGTTTTCAAGGTGACTTACATGCCAAACCCGGTGACCACAGCCAGGATCATCAGCACGGCCTGGGTCAGGAACAGGGCCACGCCCACGGGGATGGCGAACTTCCACCACTTCTCCACCTTGATGCCAGCCAGACCGGCCAGGACGGCGGGGAAGGCGGTGGGCCACAGGACGTTGGACAGGCCGTCGCCAAACTGGAAGGCCAGGACGGCAGTGTCGCGGGACACGCCCAGCAGATCGGACAGGGGGGCCATGATGGGCATGGAGGTGGCGGCCTGACCGGAACCGGAGGGGATCAGGAAGTTCAGCAGAGTCTGCATGGCCAGCATAGCCACGCCGCAGAACCAGGAGGGGAACGCCGCCAGAGGCAGGGAGAAGTAATACACCACGGTGTCGATGATGTTGCCGGCCTGGAGGACCATCAGGATACCCCGGGCCAGACCGATCATCATACAGGCCATAGCGATGTCAGTGAAGCCCTTGGAATACAGCTCGCCGATCTTGTTGGGGCCCCAGCCCATGACGATGGCGCTGAGGATGCCCATGATGACGAAGACAGCGGACAGCTCGGCGAAGTACCAGCCATAGACCTTACAGCCGTAGACCACGGCGATGATGCCAGCCAGCAGGATGAGCAGGACCAGCTTTTCCCGGATGCCGAAGGGGGAGTTCTGGACATCGTCCTCGCTCATGGTGATGTGCTCAGTCTCGCCATAGACCAGGCTCTTGCTGGGGTCGGCCTGGATCTTCAGGGCGTAACGGATGGTAAGGGCGGAGCCAACCACCAGCAGAGCCATGTGGCAGAAGAACCGATAGCCCATGCCGGACATGGGGGCCACCTCGGCGATGCCCTGGGCCACGCCAACGGTGAAGGGGTTCATCATAGCGCCGGAGTAGCCCATGGCGGCGCCGAAGGCAACGATGGCCACGCCCACCACGGCGTCAAAGCCCATGGCCACGGCGATCCCGGCGAAGACGGGCACGAAGGGGAACCACTCCTCGAACAGACCGATGGTGGAAGAGGCGATGCCCACGATGAACATAAAGATGGGGATGATGGCCACGCGGGCCTTGCCCTTGAAGACCTTCAGCAGACCGGCGACCAGACCGTTGAACGCGCCGCTGCTGATGATGATGTTGATGGAGGCGTAAGAGATGAACACGAAGAAGGTGACAGACCCGGCGTCGCACATGCCATTATAAATGGCCTGGAACATCTGGAAGATTCCCACCGGCGACTGCTCCACCGTGTGGAAGGTCCCGGCCACGGCCACGGTGCGGCCCGTGGCCTCGTTCACCACCCGGTCAAACTCACCGGCGGGCAAGATCCAGGTGAGGATCGTACACACCACGATGATGGAAAACAGCAGGATATAGATGTGCGGAAGTGTGATCCCCTTTTTCTTTTTCAACATGTTTCCGTTTGACATATACCAGCACTCCTTTTTTGTTTACACAACACAAATGCTTCTCATACCAACCAGGATCAGGGGTTCAGCTTTTTCTCCTTCTGGGCCAGATAAGACTTCTGCGCCGCGTCCCGGAACTCCTCGTCGGTGAGGGCCCGCAGGACCAGAGAGCCCAGCAGCTTGGCCCCGTCGGCAATGGCCTGGTGGGCGGGCTCCTTGATGGTCTCCTCCCGGAATTCCGGTGTGTGCAGGGCATAGAACGTCTCGCCGATGGTCAGCAGGGGCTGGATGGCGGGGCAGTGATAGCTCACGTTGCCCACGTCGGAGGAGCCGTTGGGAATTCTCACCGGCTCGCTGGCCCGGCCCATCTCGTGGAGCAGATCCTCCACCGCATCCTCCAGCACGGGCACCCGGACCATGTCGGCAAAGTCCTCCGTCCCCTTGGAGAAGCTGACGGTGCAGTCCAGAGCCATGGCCGCGCCCTTGGCGCACTTTTCGATGATCTCGTCCACCTGCTCCAGCTTGGCCATGGAGTCGGTGCGGAACTCGATGCGCACCACCGCCCGGTCTGGCAGGATGCTGGGCTGAAGACCGCTCTCCTTAAAGACGCTGTTCACGTGGACATCGGGGGTGAAGCACTCCCGGCGGGCGTCGATCAGGTCGATGAACTTGCGGGCGGCGGCCAGAGCGCTGTGGCCCTTCCAGGGGCCTGCCACCGCGTGGGCGCTGACGCCCTTGAACTCCACCAGATAGCACCGCAGGCTGAGCACGTCCATGTCAGAGATGCTGGCCGGACCGCTCCAGCTGTGGATCATGGTGGCCAGGGACAGCCCGTCGAAAGCGCCCTTGGCGGCCATACCGATCTTGGCGCCGTTCTCCTCCTCTGCGGGGGTGCCAAAGGCATACACCGTCCCCTGGAACTGGTCCTTGGCCTCGGCCAGGGCCAGGGCGGCCAGCACGGCCATGGCGCAGTGGGCGTTATGTCCGCAGGCGTGGCCCAGCTCGGGCAGGGCGTCATACTCGATCAAAAGGGCCGCCGAGGGGCCCTCGCCGTTTTTCAGCACCGCGCGGAAGCCGGTGGGATAGCCCATATAGGGGTATTCCACTTCATAGCCCGCCGCTCTCAGCATATCCACCACTTTTTGGCTGCTGCGGAATTCCTGGTCGGGAAGTTCCGGGTGAGCATACAGGTCATCGCTGAGTTCAACCGCCTGCTGCCAATGCTTTTCAATGGCGGAAACCAACTGTTTGTTCACAGAGCATTACTCCTTCGCCGTTTTTAAACACAGAATTCGTACTTGTCAGCCGACGGCCCCGACGCCGCCGACCCCTGTCGTTTACAGCACTATAATAGCACGTCACACGGTGAAAGTAAAGCGCAATTTCACTTTTTTATCTATCAGGCCGATTTTGCCCCATGTTTTTTTAGCGAACATAGACAAGGGGCCCGCTCGATCAAAGCGGACCCCTTGCGTTTTGTGATTCGATTTTCTGCGCTGTTACGCGTCCTTGGGCGGGAACACGATGCCGCCCACGTTCACGTTGACGGAGGAGACCTCCAGCCCGGTCATAGACTCGATGGCGGCCTTCACCCCATCCTGGATGGCCTTGCCCACCTGGGGGATGGTGTGTCCATAGACGATGAGCACGGACAGCTCCACCTCCACCTTGTCCTCCTCGGTCTTGACCCGCACGCCCTTGGCCAGGTTCTTCTTGCCCAGCAGCTCGGCGATGTCGCTGCCCAGGTTGGCAGCCAGACTGCTCACGCCGTCTACCTCCAGCGCGGCGGCGGCGGCGATGCCGGCCAGGACCTCCTCAGAGATATGGATATTCCCCAGCTCGTCGCAGCGGGAAACATATTCCTTGTTTTCACTCATGCTTGCCACACTCCTTGTGCGCCTGTTTGGCGGCGCAGTAATGGATATGGTTTATTTTAGCACACTTTTCTCCCGTTGACAACTGCGGCGGACAAAAACTTTCCCGCCGGGCTTATTTGCCGCTCACTTGCCGAAGGAGAAGAAGCCCTTCTTCTCATAGGGCTCGGTTGACACCGACAGCACCTGATAGCCCGTGGCCTCCACGGCCTTCTTCAGGGCCTCCTGGTCCAGCTCCTCGGGGCTGATGACCACCGTCTCCCCCTTGCCGTGGGAGGAGGTCACCTTCTTCACCTTGGGGAATTCCCGGCGGACGGCGTCGTTCACATGGGCCTCGCACATGCCGCACATCATACCTTCTACTTTCATGGTCGTCTTAAACATGGTCGTTTCCTCCTGAATCATACTATAATGTATCTTTGTTTCCTTGCCCCGCCGTTCAGGACAGCGCCGCACCCGGCGGCGGGGCTGGTTTCACACGTATTTGCGCACTCCGATCAGTGCTTGATGGCCTTCACCTGATAGCCCTGTTCCTCCACGGCCTGCTTCATGGTCTCGTCGTCCACGGGGGCGTTCAGGGTGACGATGGCCGTGCCCGCCTTGTGGCTCACCTGGGCGGAAGTGATCTGAGGCAGGGCCTCCAGGGCGGTGCGCACCCGGTTTTCGCAGTGCTCACACATCATGCCTTTGATACGCAGGGTGCAGGTCTGGCCGTCCTCTTTCTCGCTCTGGGCGGCCTGCTGGGCGGGGCCGTCCTTGCCGTACAGCTTGCAGAAGTTCAGCCGCAGGGCGTTGGACACCACGCAGAAGCTGGACAGGCTCATGGCCGCCGCGCCGAACATGGGGTTCAGGGTCAGTCCCAGGGGGACGAACACCCCGGCGGCCAGGGGGATGCCGATGACGTTATAGATGAAGGCCCAGAACAGGTTCTCCCGGATGTTCCGCAGGGTGGACCGGCTGAGGCGGATGGCGGCGGGCACGTCAGCCAGGGTGCTCTTCATCAGCACCACGTCGGCAGCGTCGATGGCCACGTCGGCCCCCGCGCCGATGGCGATGCCCACGTCCGCCCGGGTGAGGGCCGGGGCGTCGTTCACGCCGTCGCCCACCATGGCCACGGGACCCCGCTGCTGCAGCTTGCGGATGGTCTCCTCTTTCCCGCCGGGGAGCACCCCGGCAATGACCTCGTCCACGCCCGCCTGGGCGCCGATGGCCTGGGCGGTGCGCTCGTTGTCGCCGGTGAGCATGACCACGTGGACACCCATCTCCCGCAGCTGGGCCACCGCCCGGGGGCTGTCCGGCTTGATGGCGTCGGCCACGGCGATCATGCCCAGCAGGGCCCCGTCACGAGCAAAGAGCAGGGGCGTCTTGCCCCCGCGGGCCAGGTCCTCCGCCTGCCGCTGAGTCTCAGCAGAGACGTCCGTCTGCTCCGACAGGAACCGCAGGCTGCCGCCCACCAGAGTCTGGCCGCCCAGCTTGGCGGTCAGGCCGTTGCCGGGCAGGGCGGTAAAGTCCTCCGTCTCCGCCGGGGTGCGGCCCTCCTCCTGGCCCTTTGCCAGGATGGCCCGGGCCAGGGGGTGCTCGCTGCGGGCCTCCAGGGCCAGGGCGGCGTCCATCAGCTGATCCTCTGTCACGCCGGGGGCGGGTAGAACGTCCGTCACCTGGGGCTGGCCGGAGGTGATGGTCCCCGTCTTGTCCAGGGCGACCACGCGGATCTTCCCCGCCTGCTCCAGGGAGACGGCGGTCTTGAACAGGATGCCGTTTCTGGCACCCAGGCCGCTGCCCACCATAATGGCCACGGGGGTGGCCAGACCCAGCGCGCAGGGGCAGCTGATGACCAGGACCGAGATGCCCCGGGCCAGGGCAAAGCTGAAGCTCTGGCCCAAAAACAGCCACACGGCGGTGGTAATGACGGCGATGGTGATGACCGTGGGCACGAAGACCCCGGCCACTTTATCCGCGATCTTGGCGATGGGGGCCTTGGTGGCCGCCGCGTCCCCCACCATTTTGATGATCTGGGACAGGGTGGTGTCCTCCCCCACCCGCAAGGCCCGGCAGCGGAGATAGCCCGACTGGTTGATGGCGGCGGCGGACACCTGGTCCCCGGGGGCCTTGTCCACGGGGATGCTCTCGCCGGTGAGGGCCGACTCGTTCACCGCGCTGGCCCCCTCCTCCACCACGCCGTCCACGGGGATGCTCTCCCCCGGCTTCACCACGAACAGGTCCCCGGCCTTCACCTGCTCCACGGGAACAGTGACCTCCTGGCCCTCCCGCAGCAGCACAGCCGTTTTGGGGGCCAGGCGCATCAGGCCCTTCAGGGCGTCGGTGGTCTTGCCCTTAGACCGGGCCTCCAGCATCTTGCCCACGGTGATCAGGGTGAGGATCATGGCGGCGGACTCGAAATAAAACTCGTCCATCAGCTCCATCACCCGGTCCATGTTGCCGTGGAGCTGGGCGTCGGTCATAAGAAACAGGGCGGCCACGCTCCACACAAAGGCGGCGGTGGAGCCCAGGGCCACCAGGGTGTCCATGTTGGGGGCTCTGCGCCACAGGCTTTGATAGCCGCTGATGAAGAACTTCTGGTTGATGACCATGATGATGCCCGCCAGCAGCAGCTGGACCAGACCCATGGCCACGTGGTTCCCGTCGAACCAGTGGGGCAGGGGCCAGCCCCACATCATGTGCCCCATGGAGAAGTACATCAGCACCAGCAGAAAGACGATGGATGCCGCCAGCCGCCGCTTCAACTTGGGGGTCTCGTGGTCGGCCAGGGCGTCCTCCTGGGCGGCGGGAGAGGCGCTCTGTCCCGCTCCCTTCACGCTGGCCCCATAGCCCGCCGCCTGCACCGCGGCCACGATGGCCTCCGGCGCAGCGGTGCCCTCCACCCCCATGGAGTTGGTGAGCAGACTCACCGAGCAGGCGGTGACGCCCGGGACCTTAGACACCGCCTTTTCCACCCGGGCCGAGCAGGCGGCACAGCTCATCCCGGTCACATTATATTGTTCCATGCTACTCCTTCTTTTCTGTGGGTATCCTACTTGTCATTCCGAGGAGCGCAGCGACGTGGGGATCCGTAACCCTCGTCCCTTGGCCCCCTTGTGAAAGGGGGCTGTCAGCGAAGCTGACTGAGGGATTCCGTTTTCAGAACAGCTTCCCTGTGGTCGGAATCCCTCCGTCACGGGCTGCGCCCGTGCCACCTCCCTTTCACAAGGGAGGCTGCTGGACGCAAGAACGGATCGCCGCGTCGGCCCTTTGGGCCTCCTCGCAATGACAGGTCGCTTATCGCATTAGCTTTTGTATCGTCGTCACCAGCTCATCGATCACCTCGTCCTTCCCCTCCCGGATGTCCCGCGCCACGCAGGTGCGGATGTGGCTGGCCAGCAGTTCCTTATTAAAGGCGTTGATGGCGGCGTTCACCGCCGCCGACTGGATCAGGATGTCGTTGCAATAGGCGTCCTGCTCCACCATGGCCTGGATGCCCCGGATCTGTCCCTCCAGCCGCTTGAGCCGGTTGACCAGCTTTTTCTTCTGCTCCTCTGCCCGCTGGGTGGTCTTGGCCCCACAGCAGCAGCCCTTTTTTTCTTCGCTCATATTCCCTCCAAATACCCCTGTCGGGTATCCGTATCATATACCCCCCCAAGGTATTTGTCAAGACGTTTTTTAAGACTATCTTAATTTTTCATGCTTTTCCCATTCTATTCATTGCGCCCGGTGAAAAAAGGCGGTACACTGATAGCAGCAAAATCCCATTAGGGGCGGATAGCATCCGCCCGCGATACATGATGCACCAACGGCGGGCGGCTAATAGCCGCCCCTACAGGTCATCTCCATCCAACAGAGAAAGGAAGCGATACTATGACATATGAACTGAAGGGCGGGGCTTTCCCCGTGGTGGTCTGCCAGCTGGCCGACGGGGAGAAGATGGTGACGGAGAAGGGCTCTATGGTGTGGATGTCCCCCAACATGGAGATGAGCACCTCCGGCGGCGGTCTGGGCAAGATGTTCTCCAAGGCCTTCTCCGGCGAGAGCATGTTCCAGAACATCTACACCGCCCACGGCGCGGGCATGATCGCCTTCGGCTCCAGCTTCCCCGGGCGCATCCTGCCCCTGACCATCCAGCCCGGCCAGGAGGTCATTTTGCAGAAGACGGCCTTTCTGGCTGCGGAGACCGGGGTGAACCTGTCCGTCCACTTTAATAAAAAAATGGGCACCGGCTTCTTCGGCGGCGAGGGCTTTATCATGCAGCGCCTGTCCGGCTCCGGCATCGCCTTTGCCGAGGTGGACGGCGAGCTGGTGGAGTACACCCTGGGTCCCGGCCAGCAGATGGTGGTGGACACGGGCAACGTGCTGGGCTTTGAAGGCGGCGTGTCCATCGACATCCAGCAGGTGAAGGGCCTGAAGAACAAGCTGCTGGGGGGCGAGGGCTTTTTCAACACCGTGCTCACCGGCCCGGGCAAGATCTGGCTGCAAACCATGCCCATCTCCGGCGTGGCCAGCGCCCTGATCCCCTATATCCCCACCGGCGGCAACAACTGATCCCATGACGCTGCAACAACTGAAATATGTCACCGCCGTGGCCGAGACGGGCACCATCAGCGGCGCGGCCCAGGCCCTCTTTCTCTCCCAGCCCAGTCTCACTGCCGCCATCCATGACCTAGAGCAGGAGCTGAACATCACCATCTTCAGCCGGACCAACCGGGGCGTGGCCCTCACCCCCGCGGGGGACGAGTTTTTGGGCTATGCCCGCCAGGTGCTGGAGCAGACCGACCTGATTGAAGAGCGCTACACCGGTTCCGCCCCCCGGCGACACCGGTTCAGCGTGTCCACCCAGCACTATTCCTTCGCGGTGGAGGCCTTTGTGGACCTGCTGCAAGAGCACGGCGGGCCGGAGTATGACTTCTGCATCCGGGAGACCAAGACCTATGAGATCATCGAGGACGTGGCCCGGCTGCGCAGCGAAGTTGGCGTGCTCTATCTCAACGCCTTCAACACCCCGGTGCTCACCCGGGTCATCCGGGAGCACGAGCTGGAGTTCCACTCTCTGTTCACCGCCCGCCCCCACGTGTTCGTCAGCAAAACAAATCCCCTGGCCGGTCGCCCGTCCGTCACCCTGGACGACCTGGCCCCCTACCCCTGGTTGTCCTATGAGCAGGGGGAGCACAACGCCTTCTACTTCTCCGAGGAGATCTTGAGCACCCTGGAGTGCGCCAAGGAGATCATGGTCAGCGACCGGGCCACCCTGTTCAACCTGCTCATCGGCCTGGACGGCTATACCATTTGCAGCGGCGTCATTAACAGCACCCTGAACGGCCCCAACATCGTGGCCGTGCCCCTGGACGTGGACGACCACATGGAGATCGGCTATCTCCTCCACAAGCGCACCGTCCCCAGCCGCTTCGCCCTGTCCTATATCGAAGCCCTCCGCCGCCACACTGTGGGGGACTGATCTATGCAACAGCCCGGACGCCGGTTTACTCCAGCGTCCGGGCCGTCTTGTCTTCACAGCACATTCACCAGCGTGGCCTGCTCCATCTCGGCCAACAGCTCCAGCTGGGCCATCAGGTCGGCGTTGGCGGCGGCGTATTGGTCCAGCTCCTCCAGCTTCAGGTATTCCAGCGTGGCCCGAAAGGAGCGCAATATCTGGTCGGTATCCGAGTGGCGCAGCACGGCGTGGAGGTAAAAGTGGTGCCCGTTCCAGTTGTCATAGGACCCTTGGGTCAGCTTCGCCGCCTCCTCCCACCGGTCTGCCCGGGCCAGGTGTTGGGCCTGCTCCAGCGGCTTGGCGATGGCCTTGGTAAGCCTTTGAGCATACCAGGCATTGCCCAGACTGCACCCCAGCAGAACGATCAGCAGCGCCAGGGCAGCGGCCAGCTGCTTTTCCTCCGTCCCGCTCCCTTTCACGGCTCTCCCTCCTTTTCCACGATGTAGGGCGGATCACTGCCGTTGGACAGCAGCAGAAAGACGGCCTCTGTTCCGGCGCAGCCCGCCCCTTTTAGTTGCTTGTTCAGCCAATTTCTGTCCCGGCCCAGAGCCCGCAGGTTGCCCTCCAAAATCTCTCCGTCGCTCACCAGCACCCGGGGCGGGTCGGTCTCCGCCACAAAGAGGGCCATCTGCTGGGCAGTGGGCGGCTTTTGGGCGGCATAGGGCAGGACAGACAGCTGGCCGTTGGTCTCTAAAATGGCATAGCGGATAGCGGCGGGGTCGGCGTAGCCCTTGCACCGCAGCTCCTCCAGCAGCTCGTCCACTGTCAGCCGGTTCCGGCGCATCTCCCCCACGTCCAGCTTTCCATTGCGGATGACCATGCTGGGCCGCCCGCAGAGCAGGGCCCGCAGCCGCCGACTCTTCATGGTTCCCACGGACAGCACCATGGTCAGCGCCAGCAGGGTGAGGATGGGAGCCACCCCGGTGAGCAGGGGGATGCCATAGTCCTGCATGGGCACGGAGGCCAGGTCAGCGATGATAAGGGACAGCACCAGCTCCGAAGGCTCCAGCTCCCCCACCTGGCGCTTGCCCATCAGCCGTACCCCGGCGATGATGACGAGATAGAGGATGCCCGCCCGCACCACTCCGGTAAACATGGCCCCACCCCCCCCTTTGCAAAAGCCGGATGCCCGGGGCTGGTTTCCCCCTCCCGGCGTATGTTTTCAGCATTCCCGCCTGAGGAAAAAATATTCCTTAAGTTTTCCCGGAAAAAGCGTGAAAAATATACAGAAAAAAATCCTCCCGGCATCTTGCAAAAAGCCCCGTTTTCCGATACAATAATTTGAAACCTTTTGTGTTGACATAGATGTGACCACAAAGAACTGGAACGGAAGGCGTGTGAGATATTGATGAAAGCGACCTTGATCCTGGCCAACGGAAGCATTTTCTCCGGGACCAGCATCGGCGGCACCTCCGACCGGGTGTGCGAGATGGTGTTCAACACCGCAATGACCGGCTATCAGGAGATCTTGACCGATCCCTCTTACGCGGGGCAGGGCATTGTGATGTCCTATCCCCTGATCGGCAATTATGGCGTGAATCACGAGGACAACGAGTCTGGCCGCCCCTGGGCGGAGGCCTTTGTCGTGCGGCACCTGTCCCCCCGGGGCAGCAATTTCCGCTGCGAGGGCACCCTGGACGACTATTTGAAGAAGCATGATATCACCGGCATCGAGGGCATCGACACCCGGGCGTTAACGAAAATACTCCGCAGTCAGGGGAGCATGAATGGCATGGTCACCTGTGCGGAGCATTTTAATGTTGCGGAGGCCCTGGAGAAGATCCGGGCCTTCCGGGTGGAGGGCACCGTGGAGCGGGTCTCCCGCAAACAGCCTGAGGACTGCCCCGCCTATGGCGAGGAGAAGTACCGGGTGGCCATGATGGACTTCGGCGTGAAGCAGAACATGATCGAGTGCCTGCGCCGCCGGGGCTGCCACGTCACCGTGTTCCCCGCTCTCACCCCCGCCGAGACGGTGCTGGCCGGGCATTTCGACGGCGTGATGCTGTCCAACGGCCCCGGCGACCCCGCCGACAACGTGTCCATCATCGCCGAGGTGAAGAAGCTGTATGACAGCAACGTGCCCATGTTCGCCGTCTGCCTGGGCCACCAGATCCTGGCCCTGGCCACCGGCGCCAAGACGGGCCGCCTGGACTATGGCCACCGGGGCGGCAACCACCCCGTGCGGGACCTGGAGGCCGGCCGGGTGTTCATCACCAGCCAGAACCACGGCTATATGGTCCTGTCTGACAGCGTGGACCCCAACGTGGCCACCGTCTCCCACGTGAACGTGAACGACGGCACCTGCGAGGGCCTGCGCTATAAGCGCCCCAACTGCTTTACCACCCAGTTCCACCCGGAGGCCAGCCCCGGTCCCCAGGACACGGAATATCTGTTCGACCGCTTTATCGCGTCTATGGGAGGTGACCAGTAATGCCTAAGAATCCGAATATCAAAAAGGTCCTGGTCCTGGGCTCCGGCCCCATCGTCATCGGCCAGGCCGCCGAGTTTGACTATGCCGGCACCCAGGCCTGCCGCGCCCTGAAGGAAGAGGGCATCGAGGTGGTCCTGGTCAACTCTAACCCCGCCACCATCATGACCGACAAGGACATTGCCGACCACGTGTATATCGAGCCGCTGAATATCCCCTCTGTGACCCAGGTCATCGAGATGGAGCGGCCCGACTCCATCCTGCCCACCCTGGGCGGCCAGACCGGCCTGAACCTGGCCATGGCCCTCCACGAGAACGGCACCCTGGCCAAATACGGCGTGAAGCTGTTGGGCACCAGCCCCGAGTCCATCCGTAAGGCCGAGGACCGCCAGGGCTTTAAGGACTGCATGGAGGAGATCGGCCAGCCCTGCGTCACCTCTAAGGTGGTGGAGAGCGTGGAGGACGCCGTGGATTTCGCCAATGAGATCGGCTATCCCGTCATCGTCCGCCCCGCCTATACCCTGGGCGGCACTGGCGGCGGCATCGCCTATGACGAGCTGTCCCTACGGGAGATCTCTGACCGCGGCATCAACCTGTCCCGCGTGGGCCAGGTGCTCATCGAGCGCTGCATCGCCGGTTGGAAAGAGATCGAGTTCGAGGTCATGCGCGACTCCGCCGGAAACGTCATCCAGGTCTGCTCCATGGAGAACATCGACCCCGTGGGCGTCCACACAGGCGACTCCATCGTGGTGGCCCCCACCCAGACTCTGGCCAACAAAGAGTTCCAGATGCTGCGCAGCGCGGCCCTGAACATCATCTCCGCCCTGGAGATCGAGGGCGGCTGCAACTGCCAGTTCGCCCTGAACCCCGAGTCCTATGAGTACGCGGTCATCGAGGTCAACCCCCGTGTGTCCCGCTCCTCCGCCCTGGCCTCTAAGGCCACCGGCTATCCCATCGCTAAGGTGGCCGCCAAGATCGCCCTGGGCTATACCCTGGACGAGATCCCCAACGCCGTCACCGGCAAGACCACCGCCTGCTTCGAGCCCACCCTGGACTACTGCGTGCTGAAGATCCCCCGCCTGCCCTTCGACAAGTTCACCACCGCCAGCCGCACCCTGGGCACCCAGATGAAGGCCACCGGCGAGGTCATGGCCATCGCCAACTCCTTCGAGGGCGCGCTGATGAAGGCCATCCGCTCCCTGGAGCTGAACGTCCGCGCCCTGAAGCTGGACAAGCTGGAGGGCCTGTACACCGACGAGATCGAGGACATGCTGGTCAACGTCACCGACGAGCGCCTGTTCGTCGTGGCCGAGGCCCTGCTCCGTGG